>Ga0307507_10003217_pt1 | contig 32233 bp, 8 predicted proteins | sample 7_EM_MG_FD_207223 | JGI IMG/M metagenome (GOLD analysis project Ga0307507, IMG submission 207223) | Populus trichocarpa ectomycorrhiza microbial communities from riparian zone in the Pacific Northwest, United States - 7_EM | ecosystem: Host-associated > Plants > Roots > Unclassified | place... | reverse complement strand
GCCAGGACAGCTCAATCGCCAGGGTTTAAAAGAATCAATTATATAGCACCACTACAGTAATAATTACAAGTCTTCCTGCTGCTCACGCGCTTTATCCCATTCACTATATTTATCCTCAGAGTTATTAGGAGTCTTAGGCTCTGGTGTTAATATTTTAGCCCACTTTTTACGCTTATTTGCGAGCTTCTTTTTATCAGCTACCTTTCTCTTTTTAGCCAGTAAACGACCTTCTGCAACTGTAATTACCCCAAACTTCTGTATAACCTTTCTAGCGTTAGCCTTCTGCTTTTGGCGTCGCTCATTCTCAGCCTTAGTCTCTTTTAGCTGCCATTTAAGAGATTTAAATGCCTGAAGCTAAATCTCTGCCCCGTATATATATTTCTGTATAGCCTCATTTAGGTCCTCATTCTCCTGCTCCTCCTAATTCTGCCTAATATATAAAGCTAGGTCGCTTGTCTGCCTAAGTGTTTTCGGTGTCGTAATATCAATGGTTGTTATCTATAGGTCCTTCTCTAGTATAGCCTTAGGTGGTGGAGGTAGTTTACTAAGCACCTTCTCTGGGTTAAACGGGTAAAGGCTAGTCTCTGCAAATGCCGCTTTAATTGTTACCTTCTTAAATATACGCTTTTGTATGTCAGGAATAAGGTAAAGAAATTCCATCTTATCAATCTTAAATGCGCCAGTGCGGTAAGCCTAGTTTACGGCCTTGCCATACCAGTGCTTAAATGGCTGAAAGACAACTACATTAAGCGGCTGCATCTTATACATAAGATGTAAGGGAAAGTAGGCCAGCAAGATCTTCTGGTTAATGTAGTATTGCGTAAATTCTAGCGTCTTGTGAGAGCCATGGCCGTTAAGAATAAGGAGCCTATATGCACCCTTTATCCTGCCCTACGTATAAAGATTAAAGTGTTTAATCCATTTAAGCGCGATCTTATCATTTATATACGCCGTATCACTAATACTGATAGTATAGCTATTAGGAATTGTTGTCTCTAAGTACTAGCGTATCTGGTGGGTCTTGCCTTTAAAGATAATAAGAGGTGGGATAACATGGCCGTCCGCGCAAATTGTCTCTATAACCGTAACAGATTTACAGCTAAACGCCTTACCTACCTTACACCGTACTGCCTTATTATAAATAACAAGTACCTTCTCTTTCTTACCTTGTCCTATATATACACCTAATTTATCCATATTGTATATATCTTCATACTATACCGCGTACTTCTTAATGTCTTTCCCTAACGCGTTGAACCACTCTTTTACAAGAACAGGATCTTTAGCAGCCTACCTCTTTGCCTCTTTAGGTACTTTAGTCTTAAGTATAATCTTTTAGCGCTTACAGAATCATATAGCCCATTTAGTACCACAGGTACGTGGTGGTTTGGTAGGATCTATATAACAGTTAACAAGAATACAATTAACAAATTATTTAAGTAGAGAAATGCTAGGGCGTTGCCTAATGTCATTTAGCTGTGTAATCTATAGCATAATACCTTCTTCTTTGGTATCGCTGAGTAGCCTATTCGTTGTAGGTTAATCTAATTAAGACATTCGTCCAGTAACGCAATTCTTAACGCGACCGTATAAGTCAGGATTTTCACGCATTGCCTCTGCAATTAAGGGATATTCACTGTTGTGGATGGCTTAAGCAAGGCAAGCGACCTGGTTTTTAGTAGATAGATAATTACTTATATTGGTGGTTGTGTAGTAAATTAATAATTAAGAAAATTGATCAATTATGGCGATTGAGCTGTCCTGGCGATTTGGATGTCCACCACCCACCCTTCGGGTGGGTGGTCAAGGCGCAGCTACGAAGGCCACGGATACCCTAAATTTAGCCTACGCACTAAAAAATTTAAGAAGCTGGAAAGATAGGCGGCAGAAGACCTAATAGCGCTATTGCACTGGTATAAGGACTATAATCATATAGTAGGGCTTTACGAAGTTATAGTAGATGTCACAGAACCCCACCGTAGGGGCCTCCATAGGAGAGCCCCGTGCTCTCGCGTGCACCTCGCGTACAGCTTACGTCAGCTACGCGTAGGTATATCACCTCCTTACGCCCTCGACCCTTACGATCGATCGCGCAACGTCTTGTAGACTCCCCGAATACATACGTTCTGTAGCCATTGCCCCCGTCCCGTGACATTACGTTGCGCCTTTTTATTACCGACGCTCAGCCTATGACCAATTCTACGTCTCCACGATACTATAGGCGCTGCTAGAAGCAGCGTGTCTCCTACCTCGTACTTCCAAAGAACTGACGATAGTAAGACGAAATTTCTTACTAGCTACTATATTAAACTTAAAGAACAATCTAATACCCATATTAAACCCACAACGCCAATTAATCCCAGAAGGATTTAATTTACTAACTATAGCCTTAACCCCTAAAGGGAAGCCTAGTAGCTTAAAAGACTATAACAACCTTAATAAGGTAGACATTAATAATGTCTTATTCTTTATTAACTACATAACTACAGACAAATAAGCTAAAGGGCTACTACCTATTAAGATCGAGATATAAGACGCTAAGACTTTTTTAAAAATAGTAGTATAAGAACCTAATAAATACTACCGCCTTTTATAGAACTACTATCTAAAGCTTATATAAGCTAAGATACATACTACCTAAGATTACAATATTATCCAAGACCTATAAGCTCGTGAGGCGCTCGCTAATAATATACGCTAAGAGATCAAAGACAACCTCTATGTGTCTAAACGCGACGTCCAACAATTAAAGAAGGCCGAGATTATACTTATTACTACAGTTACAGAAAGAGAGGGTATAATTAAATACCTATAATCTTAGCTTAATAAGTATATTTGTAATAATACTAGATACCTCTTTACCGCATATAACGCTACCTAAGTCTTTACGCCCCTGGCAACCTTACCTACCTAAACTGCTACCATAGGGTCTAATATACGCTACCCTAATCCCCTAATCTTTTAGGGTAACCGTAAGGAATACAGCTACTAGAAGATACAAGTCCATAAGAAACTAACCTAAAGCGCCTACCTTTTCCCTATAGAAGATACTAAGATTGGCTATATTATTAGGTAAATAAAGGGTATTCCGTTTAATAGGCTCTTCGCTTAATAGAAGACTAGTAGTCCCTAAAAGTAGCAGTTTTACTAGGAAGCCCTTAAGGACCTTAACTAAATATACTGCGACTATAACCTAGTAGCCACCAGTTAAGCTAAACTACATGCCCTAAAGATATGTCCTACTAAATTATTTAATAAGTTCTATATTAAATTCCAGGAATACACTGAAGTCTTTACCTAAGACAATACTAAAGACTAGGAAGATCTTCTTAAAAAAGTTACTTATTACCTTAGTTACGCAGCCGCTAGTTATAACTATAATAATATTTATAATATAGTAGCAGCCCTATAGAAGATTAAATGACGGCTAAACTAGATTACTACTATAAACCCCTACGTAAAGACCTCCCTATAAAAGCCCTCTAGACCTACTAAACCACCAACACCTACTACCCTAAGTAATACTACTGGTCCTAATATTAACCTCATTATACTAACCTTCCCGCAGAAGCTACTAGATAGAGAACGCAAGCTACTCTAGAAGCTAAAGCGTTGCTATAGATACCGTTAAAAAGGCTATTATAGCTATAGCCTAAACTACCTAATAGTTAGGTTTAGCGGCTGCCACCTAATACCTAACTTAGTACCTTAAATACCAAATATATTACTATATACCACTACTATACAAGATAAAGATCTCAGAAGAGGGTCTTAATAGGCGTGGTACGCGCGACCTGGTACAGCGACAGCGACGCGACGGCGACGCGACGGCGACCAGACGGCTTAACGAGGTGGAAACACGGGCAAAGCTCTAGGCAGCGGAAACACAGGCCAGCTTCGACGGCCCCATGGCGTTCGACTTACAGTCAACTCACAGTTAACCCACAGTTGACTCACAGGCGACTCACAGGAGGGTCTTAATAGGCGTGGTGCACGCAACCTAATGCGTATATGTATAAGGCGACTTATAGGAGGGTCTTAATAGGTGTAGTGCTCGCAACCTAATGCATACATATGGGGGAGGCTATAGGGGAAACACAGGCTAGTTGGACAAGGACTTGACAGTTAAAGACACAGGCCAGCTTATGAAAGGGGGGGACACAAGCTTGGTTAGTAGGAGAGGGGAGAGTAGGTTGTCTGGTATAGGACCTGGTGTCTCTACGGCCCCTCTCCTGCAAGACACGGTTGGCCTGTTATAAGGAGACTCTTATAGGTAACGCGAAACGGGAACTGGCAGCAGTATAGGGTGTTGCGCCCCTATATTACTACTAGCCTCCTGTGGGGCGTAGTGCGTAGTAGCCACTGCTGGCACTAAGGACCTTACCCCTTAGCTAGGCCCTAACCCTTGGTGCACCTAGTAGGTAGGCAGGATCACGTCCTGGCCGGAGAGACTACTACGTGGCTTGAGAGAACGGATGTGCGTATTGGTATACTAATAGACGGAACCGTTCGCCTCTAGGGCGGTACGCCGGTGAGGTATGCTTAAGGAGCAAATAGGAGTTACTTAGGTAGGGGAGGCTTTTGGTCCGGGCCTTAACTATAGAAGGTACCCAAGGCTTCCATATTATAGGATGCAGCCACAACACCCTCGTAGGATTACGCCAGTAGGCACGTAAAAAGGGAGTTGCGACCCCTGGAAGCGGCAGCTTATGCCCATGCCGGCGGAAATAATGAAGAAAGGCGTAAAACTAGAGGCTATGGAAGGCTCCTAAGCCGTGCAAAAGCATACCAACTCTGGGAGGAGATTCTTATATAGACCGCTAGGGGGCGGTTTAGTACTTGGGTTAACCCCATTATAAGATATCCAAAAGAATGGTAAAACCCCCCGTTAATTAGTAGTGGCAGCTAACTGCTTATGGAAAGCCCCCTAGGCCTTTAGGCCTAGGTAACTAGGACTAAATACTAGAAAACTGGGGTAGAGGCCTAGATAAGCAGGCATGTCGAACTCTACTATATAACTACCTACCCTTACACACCGGCCGAGAAGCAATGCTCTTAGCAGCTAGTACAGAAAACTATAATACACTGCTCTTAACACAGAAAGGCCTCAAGGCGGCTACCCGGTGGCTTATTGGCCAAAATATGCTAGACCAGTTCTGGGTTGCAAAGGAAATAGCAATAGAAGGTAAAGGGGCGAGTAATAGGCGCCCCCTAATAACTCTACAGGAGTAGAGTACAGTGTGTAATACTAGCGCGTCCGTAGGTTTGTTATGGCAGCAGTGGTTCCCAAGGAGGTCAAAAAGTAAGGTAGTAGAGCACCACTGGTGACTTGTAGGCGACTCGCAAGCGAGCCCCAAAAGGCGGGGAGACGGATTATGGGGTTTTCTCAAATAGAGTTTTCTCCCCACATATATATAAGGAGTAGTCCGCGTGGGCCCAACAGGGATCCAAATCGGACGTTAAGCAATGAATAATAATAATACAAGATAAAGACGCAGTAATAGTAGTAGAGTTAGATATAGAAACGGAAAACGCTAAGTCCTAGCCCTAAGTTATAGGCTAGAATGCCTTAACAATAAGGGGATCTATATATCAGCCTACTTAATAGATAACTTAATAAAGATAAATAGACGGAAATAGATAGTTTTACCTATAATAGAAATTACTACTAAAAAACAATATAAAAGCCGTTCTATAATTAATTATGGAGCTACTAATAAGTTTATAAACATCTAATTTATGTGTACTTATAACCTACCTACCTTACCCCTTACTAAAGCCCGCGCCCTATAACTTGCTAATAGTAGTTATACTATATAGAAGATTACCTATATAGCATAACTCCACCTAGATATAAATAGGCACCAGGAAGAGCTCTAGGCCTATATTATACTATTTGCTAACTACCCTATTATCCTTAAAATAAACTAGCTTAAATAATATAACCCCACCATTAACTAGAAAAAGAGAGAAGTAACCTTTAACTCTAAATACTGTAGAGAGACTTGCCTAGGGTATAGCCTAGCCACCTCTACCTACTCCCTAGGATATTAACCTAAGGAACCCATTATTACTCTACCTATAACCAACTACTACTATATAAGTACCACGGCCTTCTACCGTATAGTATATAGGAAAGGCTAGACCGTTGCCGCAGCCTCCTAATTATAACTATATAAGCTTAATAAAGAACAGGACCACGTCCTCTACAGTAATAAAATAGATATAGTTAACCTCCTAGAAAATAATGCCCCTATAGAACTTTATGGACTTTTACCTTTAGACTTTAAGAAGTTTATAAAGCTTAAAAAAGGACTTACTAATAAGGAACTCCGCAAGCTCCTTCCTAAGAGATACTATAACTTTATTAACATATACTTATAAAAGAGCGTAAATATACTCCCACCACATTAACCTAATAACTATACTATTAATACTAAATAAGGAAAAACGCTACCCTATAAGAGACCCTACCTAATATTAAAAGATAAACTTTTAGTTATTAAAAAGTATATCAACAAGCACCTTAACAAAGGGTTTATTTATCCTAGCATATCCCCAGTAGCCATCCCTATCCTCCTTACTAAGAAGCTAGGAGAAGGTATTTAATTCTATATTAACTATAGAGGACTTAACGCTATTACAATTAAGAACTAATACCCTATACCACTTATACATAAGACTCTTAAGTGGCTTAGCTAAGCTAAAATCTATACTAAGCTTAATATTATTACCGCCTTTAACCGCCTCTAAATATAGGAAGGTAATAAATAGAAAACCGCATTTGTATTAAGCTTTAGCCAGTTTAAATATACCGTTATGCCCTTTAGTATATATAACGGCCTAGGTAGCTTCTAAAGCTATATTAATAATGCCTTACAGGACTACCTTAATAACTTCTACTCTGCATACCTAGATAATATACTTATTTATAGTAATAACCCTTCTAAGCATACTAAGCACGTTAAAAAAGTCCTATAGCGCCTTAGGGACATAGGACTTTATATTAACTTAAAGAAGTATAAATTCTTAGTTATAGAAGTAAAATACCTTAAACTAATTGTTACTACTAAGGGTGTCTATATAGACCCTAAAAAGGTATACATAATTACTAAATAGCAAACCCCTAATTGTATTAAGGACGTATAAGCCTTCCTTAGTTTCGCCAACTTCTATTAAAAGTTTATATATAACTTCTTAGGTATTATAGCACCACTTATAGTAATAATATAAACAAAAGGCCTTTCTATAAAAGGAAGAAAAACACATTTATATTTTACCTAGACGCCTAAATACAAGAAGGCGTTCTAAGACCTTAAAAATACTTTTACTAAAGCACCTATCCTAGCTTATTTTATATCAGGATAATAACTCTATCTTAAAACTAACTCCTTAAACCACGTTAATACAGGTATTCTCTCCCAGATAGGTAATAACGGCCTTCTCTACCTAGTTATACTCTACTTACCTAAGCTTATACTATAAAAATATAACTATAAGATCTATAATAAAGAACTCCTTACTATTATATAAGCGTTTAAGGAATTCTAACCAGAACTCTCCTTAGTAGAACCTAACTAGCCAACTAAAGTCCTTACAGACTATTGCAATCTTAAATACTTTATAACTATAAAATAGCTAAATTAACGCCAAGTACACTAGAATAAGTTCCTCTCTAGTTTTAACTTTAAAATTATATATAGGCCAGGAGTATAAGGTACTAAGCTTAATAGCCTAATATGCTGCTTATAAGACCTTCCTTAGTCTAAAAATAAACCCTATAACTAGTTCCAATAATAGACAATTCTAAAAGCACAAAATTTGGCCCTAGACATACTACCTATAATAGAGCCAACTATACCTTAGCTTTATATAACAGAACTAGAGTTACCTCCCAAAATTAATAAGCTTATTACTACAGTATATAACACCTCTGTTAACCTATTATTGCACCAACTTATTACTATAAAGACTGCTGGCACCTATATAATACCTACTAACCTCCAAAGCTTAGGCTAGATTAATATAGTAGCCTTAGAAGTAAAAGAGAATAGGCTCTATTATAGAGGCCACCTATTTATTCCTAACTTAGAAAATCTACAACAGTAACTAATTTAAATGGCCTATAATCTCTAATTAAGCGGCCACCTAGGCAAAGGAGGAACCTATAAGCTTCTTAGCTAATACTACTTCTGGCCTAAAATAATAGACTTAGTTAAACACTTTATAGGCGCCTGCTACAGTTATAAGCGCGCTAAGGCCTTTAATATAAAGTATTAAGAACTACTATACCCTCTACCAGTACCTATATAACAATGGGCAGATATTGCCATTAATTTTATTGTTGACCTACTACCCTATAAGCAATAGGGCCGTACCTACAAGAACATCCTTATAATAATATGCTGACTTATAAAAGAGCGCCACTACGTCCTAACTAAAGGCGTAGCCGTTAGTAATATTACTAACACCTTCCTCTATAAAGTCTACCAATTATATAGGTTACCTAACTTAATTACGTCCAACCAAGGCATATAGTTTAACTCTAATATATAGAGACAAATCTGCTAACGCCTTAGTATCTCCATTAAGATATCCATATCCTTTTACTATAAAACTGCTAGATAACTAGAAAACGCTAATACTAGTATAAAAGCGTACCTACAATAGGTAGTTGCCTATAGTTAAGATAACTGGGTAGATTACCTTCCACTAGGTAAATTTACAGCAAATAACTACATCTTAACCACTATAGGACTTCTACCGTTCTTCGCAAATAAGGGTTATTACCCCTAATCTAGCATAGAGCCACTAGAACCTATTAAAAAGAAATTGCTATATAGAAAACGCCTTAAGATGCTACTTACTAACTAGCATATAGACTATATAAAAAATCTACTCGACTACTATAAGGGAGAAATGGCCTAGGCTTAAGCAAAGCAGGCCTACTTTGCCGACTATTATAGAACGCCACTATCGGAGATGCGTGTTGGCGACTAGGTATAGCTAGATGTACGCAATATCTCTATATAGAGGCCTATAAAGTCACTTAATTATAAGAACCTTGGCCCCTACTTAATTAAATAAGTTATTAATAGGGGATCTATATATAAGCTAGAGCTCCTACCTGCCTTAGCCACCCATGGGATATAGCCTATATTTTACCTATAGCTACTATACCTTTACTAGCCTAACCCCCTACTAGGATAGATATAGCCTAAACCCCTACTAGTATTAATCCAAGATAAGAACAAAGATAAGAACCATAAGGAATAGACCATTAAACAAATTACTAACTCTAAATACTTTGGTAAAGGCAGAGGACGGTGGCTCTACTATAGAGCTATCTATACAGGATTTGACATAGATTAGCCAGAATAGTAACTATAGGAAGACTTTAAAAATGCAAAGGACCTAATCAGCGATTTTTACTACGCAAACCTACAGAAACCAGGCCTAAGCAGAGATTTTATACCTAATCCTCTATAGGAGCCCTTATAGAGTTAAACCGTTGTATATTACCACGTAAGGGCAAATTACTATTAGATTGCCGCAGATTGCCATTATATAATGGTAAAATGCGATTACATAACCGGAATATTAATAAGATGTCTAGGAACTTTAACTAGCGGTTAAAATTATCTAATTAGTTGGATTCTTAGGTGCCAAGCCTTATTACATAACGTTGTTTTAAGCCCTTAGCAATACCCCCTTACTTTTCCTTCTCTATACCTTAAATGTCCCTTCTACATGTATATAGCAACCACAGCGTCGCCGGAGCTCCGCCTCTATAAGAGGGGGGGGTAGTGTCACGGAACCCCACCATAGGGGCCTCTATAGGAGAGCCCTATGCTCTTGCGTACACCTCGCATACAGCTTACGTCAGCTAAGCGTAGGTATATCACCTCCTTACGCCCTCGACCCTTACGATCGATTGCGCAACGTCTTGTAGACTCCCCGAATACATACATTCTGTAGCCATTGCCCCCGTCCCGTAACAGTAGGAGATGTATATAATTATAATAAAATAGGCGTACGCCTAGGCGTAGGTAAGAAGGAGGAGGTAATTATTATAATAAAGCCTTATAGGAAATACTACGGTATACTTGTTAATAGGCTAGGTATATAGGTAAACATAATAACAAGCTCTTATTATAGGGCAAGCGCCTAACAGATTAACTCCGGCTATATTCTAAGATTTACTATAAAGGGAGGACTATCTAAGGTAGAGACTATAGTCCTTTAAATACACAACCTAACTCCTGGAAAAGGTACTAAGTATGTTAGTTATAACGGCTCAAACTATTAAACAAATATCTTGACGAAGACTTGTATAAATGCTTGCAAGATAAAGTGAACAAATGCTGTATTACGAAGATATTAAGCTAAGGAGCAAGAGAAGGTGGTAAGGCCATGTCTATATATACATGCCAAGTCCTAAGTAAACCCCTAACTAGGTGACGCGCTCCAGCGCCGTTATACTAGTACGTTAATACGTTAATACATCGGCACGTACTCGCGTACTCGCGTACTTATATACTAAACTTATCTTATAATATATTACGTAACTTAATTACCCCTTATTCTATAGTTTAACTAATTTTAGCGCCTTCCGCGCTTCCACTACTAGACCATTTATATCCTCTTTAAGTAGTTATACTACTACTAATATAAGGTCCATAACACTATCTTCCTTCTCTTTATCTTCGTCCCTAAAAATATCCTATATCTCTAAGTTGTTAATTAGAGGTATAGCATTTTCGTCTTTAATTTAATAACCTTTATTATTCCTAATACCTCTTATTAGATCCTTATAATCTAATTATTAGTAGTAGTAACTCTTTAATTAACGTCTGATATAGATCCTACTGGCCTACGCAGACTACTCCGCATAGAGGGGAAAACTTGTGTATTTACAGGAAGAAAACCCCTGCAGTTGGGGGAGGAAAAAACCTATAAGCAGCCTCAGTAGGATAATAACTCCGATTTGCCATGTTTGCACATAGCTGCGGCCCTACAGGCCTATAGTACGTCCTCCTCCTTAGATGTTTTAAACTCCTTAAAAACCACTGCTTCCTTCTCCAGCTTATCTAAAGCTAGGGTTTACTATATCCCAGCTAGGCCTTGCCGATCGATCGCCATGTATTTATTACTTCTCCTATGTGTTATCTCTTGTTAACCATTGCCATATACGCCTTACCCCCCCCCCTAGAGCCATTAAAGGCGTAAGGGGGATTTATCTATTCTAACTACCATAATACTAAGCAGCGGGATATATTATATTGGGTATCTTTTATGCCTAGGCCCCAGCTAGGCCCTTTTAAAGGGTTACCACTCTGTTAAAAGAAGACAAGGAAAACTATAGGTCGCAATCCAGGCTGCCAGCAGTATTACGGCAGTAAAACGGCAAGTAACCGTATGCTCCGCGGGCGATCGCCCTAGGGGTTAGGAGGGGCCGTATATTTACTCGTTTGTTCGTTCATTTGCGCGTTCACTCGTTCGTCAATATAAGGTCGTCAATGCTTTCAATTAGGGGTCAGGGGACGTTGGATTCTATTTTGTATCCATAAGGATTACATAGGTTTAAAATAGGAGAACATAGTAGTAGTCTACTACAAAGGGGGTACTGTAAGTAGTGGTTTTCAAGATCTCACTATCCTATGCGAAAATTTTTCACTACCCCCCACAACATTTCAACAACCACCAGGTCCTATCCGCAGCTATATAACGTCTCTACGTTGGCTCTGCTAAGTCCGAAGACTAGTAGGTTCATAGGCCTCACCACATATAGGTGCAGAGTCCGATTTCAAGGACCTAATCTAATTATTATAATTAGCTTATAACTACTATCCTTTTACTTAATAAGATTATACCGTCCTATTCTTATATATATTCCTCGCCCCACTTATTTGTTAGAATTAAGCGAGAGATACTAACTAAGCTCTGGACACGTCGCAAGAGCGAGCTCTGCATGTCAATCTAGACAGACATTAACCGCATCTACTGCATCACAAATCAATTAATATTCATTGTCTGCGTCATCTCTATTATTAATTTAACCCTTAAGAGACCTCCGCTGTGACCTTATAACCTTATAATTCTAACAGGTTATAAGCCCGGGTAGCGATACCTCTCCTAACTTAAAAATCAACCCCGAAAATAACCTCCTCTACCTTAACCTTAACGACACCTATATACGATTATAAGGCCGGCAAAATTGTTATTTTTAATAGAGACAACTTTGCAGACTGGGAGCGCACCTGCAAGGCAGCCCTAATTATATTAGAGGGCTAGGATTTTATTACTAGTGTAGAGGACCTAAATTAAGTTAATTTAGCTAACAGAAGAAGAAGACGAGGGGAAGCAAATAAGATTATTTATAATTTAATAGAAGACGACCGTCAGGAAGAGATGCATATAATAATAAAGGCGTACAATATTTAAGAAATGTGGGAAGGAATGAAGAAGTTTAATAAGGCTAATAATAAGGTCTATATCTCTAGACTTCGCAGAGAGTTCTATAGCACTATATTCAACCCTATAAAGATGCAAATTATTAATTTCCTTTATATACTTAATTAATTTAAGATTAATCTAGCTTTAACACCTTAAGTACTTACTAATAATAATATTAAAGAGCAACTTCTCCTAGCCCTACCAAGCGATGTTATGTAGTAGAATGCGAAGACCTGGTGTCTACAAGACAAATAAGACCTTAAGAGTTGCATTACTCTTCTTTAGGAGTAAGAGACTGCTCTCCCTACATAAGTACAGACTGCAGCACTTGTATATAAAAGGAAAGACGAACCTAGGGGGAAAAGGGGAAACTAAGGTTAAGGTTAAATAAGGGGCAGAGGTTATGCTGGTAGATTTAATTATTCCTTATTATATTATAGCTCGTTGTCTTAAGTAACTAAAGAGCTAAGATAACTAGAAAGAGACGAGTGTAGAGTATGCTATTAGAAAGGTTACTACTAGAAAGACTGTCCCCTACTTAAGCAATTCCAATTTAATAACGCTAGGAAGATAGATTAAGGTGCTCCTAAGGTAGAGGAAGTAGGGAATGTAGCAATAGCTAAGGAAGAATTCGATAGCAATATAATCTACCTTAACCTTAACCCTAAACGTGCTATGCTTATAACTTATAACGACGTCTCTAGCTTAGGCTCTTAACTTAGGTACAACTAAGTACTTTACTGGTAACCAATTAGACCTAATATACTTAAAGAGATAGAATACGCTATAATAGGTCCGTACTGCGAATGGGATTATTGTCCCTGCTGTAGAATATAGCTAAGCTTAAATCGGTACCCTAAAGCTAAAAGACGCCTGGCTTATACCTTTGTTTAAGTTAATTAAGCTAATCTTAGTAAGAACTCTTACTTAGGAAGGCTACTTAATTATATTTAACCTAAATAATTAAGCTACTGGCAAGCATAAATTAGGTATAATATTTAAGGCTATTATAAGGAACAACCTCTACATACTATAAGAGCATTAGGAAGCATTTAATGCGACAGTGGAAGTATATAATTTATAACCAAATGTTAGTAAAACAGATACTAAGCTATAGCACCGCCAAACTAGATATATAAATTACAGCGACCTGTTTAAGTTATAGTACTCCTTACTAGGCATAAAGCTTAAGAAGAGAGTAGTACTAGTTAGTAAGAGTATGTACAAAGCTTGTCTAGCTAGAAAGATGCGAGAAATACTAAGCAAGAAGATAACTAAGCGCGAGAAGATACCTGGTTAAGGGCTACACCTAGATACTACGGGACGAATTAGTATATTAATTAAAGGTTATAACTACTACCTACTAGCCCTAGACGACGCCATACGGTATACTTGGGTTGTTCCTCTTAAAACCCTCCAAATTAAAGAGGTACTACCGCATATTAAAGAGATTATTGTAAGGGCAGAGAGGTTTACTAGTAATAAAGCTACATAGATTTAAGCAGATAATAAAAAGGGGGAGTTTAGCTGCAGATTTTAAGACGAACTGATACCCTAGGGTATTAACTTTAAATCTTGTCCGCTATATAAGCACTTATATAATGGCGCAATTAAGCGTGTAATCTATACAGTTAACTATAAGATAAGGTCACTTCTATTTTAAGGAAATATACTAGTTAAACTCTAGTGCTACGCAGTCAAGCATACTGTCTGGATTAAGAATTAAGTACCCACCTTAGCACTTCCATTTGACGACGAGCATAGTGGTGCTATTACACCCTATAAGGCATACACCTAATAAGTTCCTAACTTAAAGAATCTAGTTATCTTTGGGTGTCACGCTAATCTAATTAATACGCTTAAGAAACACCCTAGGAAGTATAATTTAAGAATAAAACCTAACTACGTTTTTATTGGATTAAAAGGGAGTAGTTAATTTAAGATAATGAACCTACATACCTAAGTAATTAAGCTATTTGGAGATGCTAAAGTAAATAAGTATAGGTTCCCTTATAGAGCACCTTAGGTATAAGCTACGAGATATAGTAACTAAGTGGGCCGCTTAGATTGAGTAGGAAGCCTAGGTTAAGATTAAGCGGGACGCTTAAATTATGCTATAAGCTAAGCCGCGAACTGACCTATACCTCCCCCTACTACCTTAAACGCGCTAATAGAGACTCTAGTTGCGAGAACTATAAGTAGGCCAAATAGTAACTAAGTGGGCCGCTCTAAATGAGTGGGAAGCCTAGGTTAAGACCAAGTAGGCCGCTCTAATTAAGTGGGAAGCCTAGGTTAAGATTAAGTGGAATACTTAAATTAAGGTAATGCTAAGGGTGGGATGCCCGTATAAAGCATATTAATACGCATTCCTTATGCACAGAGAATAAGGTCTGGAAGGTTACTAAATATAAGGGTTTTTAACAATATGGTAGTTTAGTTAGTGATAGCTATAAAAGCTATTTACCTAGAAGCTAAAAACACTACCTCCTTAGGAGCACCTACAGCACCGTTTGACGCTATTAAGCTAGATTAGGCTTCAAGGGAGGACGCTCCTAGCTAGATAAAAGCTATCTTTAAAGAATTTCTCTCTCTTAAGAGAATGCACACCTATACTATTATAAGGGGGAGAGTACTAGAAGGAAGGTTGTTACTTCTAAGTAAGCTAGTCCTAAAGCACAAGTATAACGCCAAGGGAGAAGTAATTCGCAAGAAAGTAAGACTATACATTTAGGGAGACAAGCAGACCCCCAATATTGACTATTTTAAGACATTTACGTCTATCGTATAATACAACACCTTTAGGTTCCTAATAGCAAAGGTGGCAGCTAAAGACCTTAAACTTAACTATATTAACGTCAAAACTACATTCTTAAACCCGCCGTTATAAGAATAGATTTATATACAGATTTCTAACCTATTAAGAGACTTTAAACCTAAGTTTAAGGGCGTAAAAGATGTCTACTTAAAGCTGAATAAGTTACTTTACGGCCTAAAGTAGGCACTGAGAGAATGGTTTTAGATAGTTAAGAAGTTCTTTAAGAGCATAGGTTTAAAAGCAGCTAATGCTAACCCTAATCTCTTTATAGGAAATAAAGTATATATCTTGCTATTTGTTAACAATATGCTGATTATAGGAAAGTGCTGATATCTTAATATTATAAAGATAAGAATTTTAAGAGAATGGAGATGCAAAGACCTAGGTCCTATAGAAGTATTTATAGGCTTCTAAATTAATTAAGACCGTACAAACCAAACCCTTAAGCTACATTAGATAATATATACTAAGAAGCTACTTAAATGGCTAAAAATAGATAGCTGTAATCTGGCTAAGCTATTAATACCAGCTAGCACTATTCTAAAAGCGGATATCAAAAGTCCCCTTAAGTATAACGATGCGATAGTGTACTGGCAGATTATTAGCTCTACAATCTACCTCTTAAACTGCACACGTCCTAATACTAGCTATGCTGTTGGTCAGTTAGCTAGGTTTATAGCAGCACTAGGAGAATCGTACTACCGCCTAAGCAAGCAGCTGCTATAATATCTAAACAGCACTCTCAAAACCAGAATCACCTACTTAAATTAAGCAGTTTACCTTCCTCTATATAAGCTTATGTTAACTAACCTACCTACTAGCTACAGTATCTTTATTAACGCTACGTGGGGAACAGAATACGATTAGATATTATTCTAGGGCATAGTAGTTATACGCTATAGGGGAGCTGTAATCTAGATGGCTTAAAGGCAGAAGTTAACGGCACTAAGCTTAATAGAAGCAGAGATTATGGCGGCGTTAGAAGGAGCAAGGTTAGCAGTATAGCTTAAGAAGCTAATAAGAGATCTGGGGGAGAGAGATAATAATAACAACCCCTTTATTTCTACGCTCTATTGCAATAATAAGAGCACGGTTAACCTATTATATGACACGAAGCACCACTAGAAAGCCAAGCATATTAAGACTTAATATCTCTTTGTATAAAATAACATGGTTCAGCAAGGTCAACTTAAAATGGTATATATACTAGGTAAAGATTAACCTGGAGATATACTTATAAAACAGCTACCAATTAACCAATTTACGAAACACTATGTAACGCTAGGAATTGGTAACTAACGGAGACGGTAACGGACAGAGACGGAGCAAGTTACAGAGGTTTTTCGCCTACTATAGGTTTTCCCTCTGTACGTAGGCCAAATGGCACTTGTAAGGTATTTGGGAATAGCTTTATAATTGCCTATTTAGGATAGATGAGGAGAGCGTTGTTAGCATAGGGGAGTGTCAGAATTAAGTAAGAGATGCTGACTAAGCTCTAGACACGTCGCGAGAGCGAGCTCTGCATGTTAATCTAGATAGATATTAACCGCATCTACTACATCACGAATTAATCAATATTCATCGTCTGCGTCATCTCTATTATCAATTTGACCCTTAAGAGACCTCCGCTGTGACCTTATAACCTTGTAATTCCAACATTATTACGCCTTGTAAGTAGTAAAAGTAAATAATTTTATAAACAAGATAGAGGAACTATAATAGTTCCTTATTAATAAAGTAACATAGGAACCTATTAACTCTATAGGACTTATATAAGCCGCAGAAGGCTTTTACAAACTCTACCTAGAACTACTATAGCCCTATCTTGTAGAAGCTTGAGTTTAAAGGGGGGGTACTATTATAGGACACCCCTATAATACCTTATATATATCTACTAGTTTCTACCAACTTAGCAATTAAAGACTAACCGTAAGATAGTAATCTAATAGTAATCTAATAGTAATCTATAGCATTCTGCTATATTCTACTAAAGTCCACTAAATCCTATTCTGCTCTATATATATATTAACTAAGCAACTAAGCTAATAATATATCCCTTGCATTGGTAGAGTCCGTAGAGTTGTGGCCTATACGCGCGATCAAGAATACGAACTTCCTCGCGTCAAGATAAAATAGATAACTTTATTAATTAAATACACCGCCAAAATGGTGCGCAACCGTATATCCAATAATATAGACCTTGTGCAGCCTACTCAATATATTATTCCTAAAAATTTGGTTGTAAAAAAACTACTGCTAGAGCCCGCACTACTACCTCATTTTAATCCTCTCCCGATATATAATAAGAATAAATATAGCTAGCTAAAGCTTCCTGCTAATATTGACAACAACGATCCTTTATAGCTATTTAAGCTATTTTAGACAGATAAATGGATAGACCGACTTATGGAGTATACAAACGGAAATGCAGAGCTATACCATTGGGAAAATATTCGTAGGCTAGGTTTCAAGTCGACTTTGTTAAGCGCGTTTCGCGTAATTGGCATGTAATTGACCAACTTGACATACAACTTAACTAACTTAACACGCAATTAACCAACTTAACATGCAACTTAACTAACTTAACACGCAATTGACTAACTTAATATATTTAAAAGTTAAATAATATGCAGTTAACTAACTTAACATATTTATAAGTTAAATAATACGTAGTTAACCAACTTAATATATTTAAAAGTTAAATAATACGCCGTTGACTAATTTAACATATTTAAAAGTTAAATAATACGCAGTTAACTAACTTATACATTCCTTAATATGGAATTGAGGTAATGTAATATATTATTTAAGTTATATACTAATTACAAGAGGCTCTATACAAAGCTCTACACAAAGCTCTATACGAAGCTCTGCATAAAGCTCTATATAAAGCTCTGTCTGATTACAGCACCTAGTGCACCAACCACTCGCTTATAAGGCACTAACTAATTAAGGGAACGCACTAGTATATAGACCACGTAGCCTACTTCAATAAAATAGACAGTCACTATCCAAATAAGCATACAATACTATACGTATTTCGTGCCCCTAGATACGACTCACTTATATTATTAAGTTGATACAAACACTAATCAGTAAGCGCGCACAGATCAGCAATCATTTAACACCTCCCCCTAAGCGATATACGACAGCAACCACCCGTTTATATCCTAGTACGACCTACTAGAAGGTTAGAAGTTAGGGATTACGGACTATATCACCATCTCTATATACTTATTTAAGTCTTAGTACGGTTTACCGGAAGTTTATAGATATAAATATAGACCTTTACGAAAACCCCTGCCCTCCTATAAACTATTACATACCTATTAATTGCCTTTACAGACCATTATAAGACCTCTTAAACTATTACAGACTGTTACAAGACCTCCTCCACCCGCTATAAGCTCCTCTTGACCCGCTACAGCTTATATAGACATACTACGCTATATAATATGGCAGATATAAGTAAGCAAATTAATAAAGGTTAAAAGAAGTAGAGTTAGGGAGTCGACCTTATATCTATAAACAGCGTTAACGACTATATTAATTTTAAAACCCTTAAATATAGACACTTTAAGCTTCTAAATAACGATCTATAGAAATAATACAAGGAAGACTTTGCGGACTTTATAGAAGCTATTTTTAAGGCTTGCAACCTTATAACTACCCGCAACCTATAAACCCTCTTGCGTAACTAAGGTATATGGGTTAAAAAGGACAAGTAAGTTACTATTGTATAGTCTCTATACAATACCCTATATAAGGAGGACCAAATAGAATGGACTAAAGAGCAGATTTTAGATTATATTAAAACTAGTAAACTCTTTGCCTTCTTTAAACTTAATAGGATCTTTAGTCTTATAGCTAACCTATTTAACTAAATTCGCCCTATAGACCTAAGTGGTTTTGGAATTGACCTTATAGGCTAAAGTATACCTAATCCTTAAGTTACGGACCGTAATATCCCTAGAAACTAAAATACAGATTAAAAACCCCCTATCGCTTAAGTTATAGATCCGCAAACTACCCAAGTAAGACCTTTATTATATGCAATTCTATTATTGTCTAGAGGAATACTAGTAGGACCTTTACTATATATAATATCACATTCCTAACCTACCCAGCAGTAGTACAAACCTCGGCAACTTAGCTAATAGCAGTATACCCTATAGCAGAACAGTTCTACAGAATATTCTAGGGGGGTAGTTATACTAAAGAAAGAGCTAGATAATATATCTAAGGAAGGGATTATTAAAACGTTAGATAAGGATAAGACATAGGTAGACTCCGGTAGAAATTAACAGGTAGATATTACGGACAGCTTAAGTACGATGTTACGACTACTTGGAGAGGAGTCGGCAGAAGCTAGTTGGTTAATATAGGCACGGTCTAGGTTATCTCATAAATCAGACCCCCAGGGAGAAATTGCGCTACGCCTACAAACTCCTAAGCCAGTTAGACAAGCGCACTAACTCCTACCAAGTCCTGCAAACTCCTAGACCAATTAGATTGCACTAAAAGGAATTTCTCCCCAAGGGTCTAAGAGCTTATGGGGCCTCTTTGTATAAGAACTTAATATTTCTTATTAGGCGATAACTTTTCTATTATAATACTGTATCTTATACCCTAAATTAACTCTAAAATACTTATAATTAGAATTAATTAAAAGCTATTTACTTACTCTATTAAATTAAGAAATAATGGACGTTACTAGCCTAATATATATGCCCCTATCTAATAATTTATAAAATCCTTTATCTAACGCCCTTTTTGGCCTTCCTCTACCTCCTAATAGATACCTAGATAAATATTCTAACAGTAATATAGACTACCTTAATAATAAGCTTAATAGCGATGCTATTAAGGCTCTTTAGCCTTTCTTTAATAAACCTTCTCCTACTTGCGGTTAATATAATATAAGCTCTAGGGAATAGCAGTCTATATAATTTAAGCTATAATAGGTGGCTAATATACTACACCGTATTAGATAGAGTTTTTAAACCTTTATACTTACTTAGGCTGGGGTAGAAAAGGGTAGAGTAGTTATAATTTAGTACCTCTAATATGCCTAACTATAATAGCAACGGCGTGTACTAATACGTACTGTGGATAATCCGCGTATAAGGGGTATCTATTAGCGTCCTTCTCTAGCAGATTCTTTTGCTATAGAGCTTAATAATCTTATCTATTAGCCCTACTTTAGTTAATTTAATTATACTATAGACCTAGAGACACTAGACTTTAAGCTAGCCTTTAAAACTATCTAGGAGGTTGCCCTAATATAGCACACTATTTTTTTTAAATTTTATAAGTAATTAGCGCGCTTACTAAACTAGTTATAACGCTATGCCTTAGTCTAATGCGTTATCTAGGCGATTGTTTACTATTACTAGTATAGTATATTATTCTTAGGCTAAAAAGCGATCTAGCTTCCTCTCTGCAATACTAGATATTTATTTAATAGGCTTTAGTATAAAGTGGCAAGTAATTAAGACTCTATTAGGGCTTAGAATATATTATAGTTATTATTAGGCTAGTTAGTTAATAGCTAAGGTCGCTAAGAAGGCAGAGGTATAATACCTAACTTCTGTAAACTCTTAGGCTAATTAGCTAACTTCCTTAGAGACAGCTTTAGCGTTAAGCGTTTAATAAGCAGGTAGTAATTGTCTATAATAATATTAATTTTAAGGATAAAAAACGTAATAAAGTTATAGGCTATACAGCTACTATGCGGGCAATGATAATAGTGGCTATTATTCTTTGCCCTAAGCTACTACCTTTGGGTTTACGTTAAGGCATATACAATCTAATAATACCGCTTAGGCTTAAAGATATACTAAATGCCCCTAGTATATCTGGTAAAGACAACGGGATTAGGGTAAATATTATATAAAGCCTTATATTAGATGCACTTAAGAGAATTTATATAGATGGCATTAATACTGTATTTAGAGATAGTAATCGCTATCCTAAAATGCCGTATATATATTGTTTTCCTGTAAATAAAACTACGTTCTAGCAATTTGGCGCTATATTTAAGGATAAGGGTACTATTAAAGGTATATATAGCGTTTATAAAAGTATATTTCTAGACTAGCTTGGTCTATATGTACTAGAGGACCCTACTAAAGCTAGAGCTATTTGTAATAACTTCTGTAATTAACTCTAGCTTGTTTATAAAGACTAACTTACTATATACTATATTAGGGCTATTAAAAATAAGCAAACCTAGGCATGCTGACTATATAATAAACGGGATTGGCTTCTTGGCGTACCTATATAGTTCTATATATAGATAAATCTACTAAATACTATTGTCTGTATATATTGGGCACCTATTGTTTTTAAAGAGGAGGCTTATTATTGCTTATAAGCTAATACTACTATATAGGGTTATAGTTAGTGTAGTTAGGAGAACGCTAAATATTACCTAATAGAACTAATTGTTGCATAGGGCTTTATGGCGCGCGTAGTTACATTATTCTATATAGTAATATAATGTAAGGGCTACCTTATTGCCTCTAGCAGAGACTTCTTTAAGCAAATAGACCATGTTACCAACGCTATTAGTTTTTTTATACTAGATTAATTTTTAGAACTTATTAAAGACGTCTATCTAGCCGCCTTTATATTAGATATGTGGAATAGCAATAGCTTTAATAAGTAACCGTATAACAATATTAAATTCCAGATAATGTGTTATATGCTTTAGGAGGTTAAGCTATTTCTAACTATTTGGTATGCTATTAAATATGCTAATATAGGTATGCTAAGGCACTTTGTTAACCCTCTTATTGTCTATTTTTTTGGCGCGTCCTAGCTTAATTATAGCCGCGAGATATTATTCTATTAATGGAATCTCTCCTTAGTAAACACTCCTAAATTATAGCATATAATACTATCCTCTGGGTTTATTAACTGGCTTAGTAGGGCTACTATATATAAAGCAATTAACCTTGGGCTTAAGCATCTTAATAATAGCTATAAGATTAAGATAAAGTGTTATAAGAACTTAACCTATAATGTAGATATTATATTTAACCGGGTATATCTATCTAATACTTAAGTTAGGGCGTTATATAAAAGAGTAGAGGCTATATTTAGTAAGCATATGCCTAGGACTTATACTACTACCACTGCACTACTAGATATATTTTTACTTGTTTATACCCTCTTTACTTTAGATCTAGCTAAACCGCGAAGTACTAAGTAATTAGCCAGTAGGAAGTTTTTTAATTCTTATAATATCTTATAAGAAGGCATTAAGGTGCTAGCAGATAAGGTTAATTAGTTTAACTAGCAGCATATTTAATAATTAGATATGCTTAGGGGGTTATACCCTTTTAATACCCTAGATAATCTTAATGGATTTGCTAATATAGAAGACTATACTAATTAGGTTAGGGAGAGGTTAGATAGGGTTATTAATCTAATAATTAACCTTATAATAATTAACGCAATTAACCTTATAGGAATTATAGTAGCTAACTAATCTCTAGACTTTTATAAACTTCTATAAACTCCTATAAATTCCTAGACTGGTTAACTGCCTGCGTTTATTAATGCTCTAAACTAGTATACTAGTAGCAACTCCCTTAGGTTAAATTTACCTAATCCTTAAACTCCTTAAACTCCTATAAACTCCTAGGCTAATTAAATGCCTGTGTTTCTCCTTAACTAGGCTAACTGATCTATATAAACTTATATACAAACTTTTATATAAGATAACAATAGAACCTAGTAACTATATTTAACTACTATCTACCTATATTACCTACTAGGCAACTCTGGAGCTTCTATAGCGCCTTATAGTTAGGCCTGTACTAAATAGTACTGTTATCTAGGGTTACCCCTTGGATTAATATAGCTGGATTAAAGCTTGCCTGTAAAGGATGCTTTATAGTTAGGCCTATACTAGATAGTATTATTATCTAGGTTTTACCCTTAGATTAATATAGCCGGATTAAAGCTTACCTATAAAGAATATGCTATAAAAGCCGCTACTTTAGCGTACTAGAGTACTAGAAAGCAACGCTAACCCCCCCCCTCCTCCTTACGCTATAATGCTACTACTGCTAGGACCTAGTGGTGGACTACTAGACAGCTTATACGCCGCCAAAGACCTTGGCCTAGAAGGTAGGGGTAAGGGATCTTTAGGGTCCTTATGCTTATACCTTAAGAGGCTACACCCACTAGAGTGGGCCGCTACTTAGTAACAAGCGTAGGTATCCCTAGGCCTGCTTACCTACTATGCACCCTTTTTAAAGTATACCTAACACTTTTTACCTAAGGCTTAATAGGTAGTGTATTGCTTACTACCTACTAACTCTGTCTCTATTATCCGGCTAATATAGCCCTAGTCTCTCTGCTTATTTAACCTTATAGCCGCTAACCCTACTACCAACTGCGACCACTATTTGCCTTGGGCGGTAGGGGCGTATGTAGCAGCTGTCTTACCGCGGGGGCCCTAAGCCCACAGTAGGCGGACGGGGTTGGCGCGCTATAAGGCGGCCTACTACGCCTAGGTGAGGGCGGGTAGGGCGGCGGCAAACGCGGCGGTGAGCGCGGGCGCTAGAGTGGGAGTGGGAGTGGGGGTAGGAGCCGGAGCCAGGGCCAGGGCCGGGGCTGGTAATAGTAATAGTAGTGGTGGTCTAAATATATATAAGCTAAGTATATACTATATAGTTATTAACACTTACGGCTCTTTTCCTAACTCCCTACCGCTAAACTATTTGTTATTGTCATCGTCGTCATTAGCGGCAGGCAACGGCGGCAGCGCTAGCGGCGGTAGTAGTGCTGTCGCTGCTGCTGCTATTGCTGTTACTATTGCTGCTGCTGCTATTACTGCTGCTACTACTAGGAGGGGAGGGCGAGGACGGCGGTAATAGGGGGGAGAGCTATTTAAATTAGTTAGTTATATCTTATAGTTAATAGTTATTATTACTAATGCTTATAGCGTCTCTAAATAAAACCTACTAGAATAAAGCTAGTAATAAGGAAGCGGGCCTATAGCCATAAGCATTCTCTCCTTATTAAGGAGGATATTAAATAGGCGCGCAAGCACTTAAATAGTAGAAAAAGTTATTTAAAAAGCTTTTTTTTTTTTAAAAAAAAGCTTTAATTAAAAAGGTGGTTAATAGATATAAGTTTAAAGATAAGGTTTTAAGTTATTGTTGCTAGGCAAGATTTAATATTATTTACCTTTATTTTAGTCTTCTTTACTAATAAGAATAATTCTTTAAATTACTATAGGATCCTTATAAACTCCTATAAATTTCTGCAAACTTCTATAAACTCCTAGGCCAATTAGAACTGCGTATAAATTTCTATAAACTCCTATAAACTCCTAGGCCAATTAGATATCTATATTTCTATATAAAAGTTCTTATTTCTCTTTTAGGTTGCATGCCTTATACGCCCTCTCTTTAAGATAGGTATAAAGGTTAGTATTTTACCTATATTTAAATCTTTTTCTGCTAATAGCAACTAACGTGTTAATAGGGTAGTAGGCTTTGTGCTATTATACCTTTATCTTTTTCTTTTTTAATTAGGAGTTGCACTTTTTTAAGTATCTAATATATTAATAACTGGCTACTAAATATCTAACTAGCTGCTATTAGGGCTATTTCTAGTAATGTCTTCTCCTAATATATAAGCTTGTTTAAGATATCTTATAGCACGCTAAATACCTTTAAATATGCCATTAGGCGGGGTAGGTAAGGTTAATAATAGTAATACTAGTATACTAATAATACTATTAACCCATTCTCCTAGTTATAGCGTTAATGGCGGCGTACTATCTTTTACTATACCTGATAATGTACACTTATTTACTCCGGCCGTCTTAATTACGCGTATTTGTGTAGCCCTTAACGCCTCTCGTTTTGCAACCTAGGTAGTAAGGGTATTATCCCTTTTATAAATAGCTGTGGCATAATTAGATGCACTAGTATGAGATTCCTAACTATGCTAGCCTTGTAACTCCTATAGCTACTATTATTGCTTTTTTACAAGTCTTATATCCTTTATTTTAGTATATAAATTGTTAACCTCCTTAATAAAGTACTAAAGTTGCTCTACTAATAGTTGCCTAGATTCCTCTCTATAAGGCCATATCTAAAGTAGAGGAGCTTTAGCATAGAGATAATTAAAGGTTAGCATGTCTTAAAAGTCTAGTCCTAGTTTATATGTATACGCAAGCTACTAGCGGCATATTATATCTATATACGCAGATAGCGGCATAGGGATGCGCCTGTATATATTGCTATATAATGCTTCTGCCTATGTGATTGCCTATTTATTAATAAGAGTTAGGGCAAGATAAGCTCGCATACTATTTTTTAGCTAAGTAATTAGTTATGGGATATTTAGAGCCTACGTAAGAGTTAAAAGCAGTGCTGGATTATAATAACTATAATATTAATCTGGCGGTACGCGGGTAACCTAAACTTATAGTAGTAACTTATCTTTGCTAAGGTAAGTTAAAAAGGCCTTCCAATGGCATATACTGTTAATTATTTCTATCCATACAGCTGACAGCCTAGTATAATAAGATATCTCTGCCTTATTCCAAAATTTAGTTATTATAGCTTTGTTAATAGGAGTAGGAGCTTAGCTTAAAGCTAATATCTAAAAGGAAATATTTTCCGTGTTACTTACGTTGCTAGGTGTATAGCCGTTGGCTAGTTAACTACGCGTTATTGCTTAATTAGCTAGTAGTTAATTTTAATATAGCCTACGAGTGGTCTTCTAAGGTGCGTCTAGTTATAACTATAGCTGTTTAATTTCTGGTCTATTAACACCTTCTATATTAAAGGCCTAATACGGCAGAAATATATAACCTTTACTAGTCTAACTATAGCCCCATCCACCGTAACTAAGACGCTGCTATAGATCTGCAAGACTCTTTATAATTAAAAACTTCTAAAACCCTACCTATTTAATATCTGGGACATTAATACCCATACTAAGAGAGGTTATTGCCACTATAATCCTTATAGATAATAAGGATTTCTTAAACTCTTTATATTAAGTAGTATAATTATACTTTTAAATATATATAGTATATACCTAGACCACATTAGTAACGCAATAGGCTTTACTATCAGCATTAGTAATATACTATTTATTAGGTATAAAGGTTAAAGTCTTTATAAGGAGTGCTCTTTAGAGGTATATTACTACTTCCTAGATGGACTGACGACTGTCTATAAAGATAATCGTCTTTGGTATTTACTCTGGGACTATGGTATTTAAATCTGTATATGCGTCTAATAGGAAGTATAGTGTATTCTATAAATCCACCTTGCCTTTACCAAGCGGCAGTACGTAGATTAAGATATTAAGGCGATCTATAGAAGTACTAATAACCTTAGTCTAGTATATACGGTTACCTATAAAGCGGAAACTGGCGTTGCTAAGAACTAGTTATTCTACCTTCTTATTAAGTATAGTAGAATAACTAAACTAAACTATATCCTAATAAAGTATTGTCTGTAGCTCGCCTAATATTATAAACGCTAGTTAGAATGTTTCCCATTACTTTACTAAATAATATTTATTAATTATAATAAGACTAACCCTAGCCTATAGTTTTATGCTCTTTAATATATCCTAAAAAGACTTTAATAAGGCCTACTTAGGACTAAGGAGTACGTGTATATACACACCATCCTTTATTTTTATAATTAGCGCCTTATCTATTCTTCTACTCTTGGAATTAATAAAACACAGATTAGAACTATTAAGCTTTTAGATATTATCTAACTATTTATTATTAAGCTTACTTAGTAGGATTAACTGGATAGTAATCTTACCTATTAAGATTAAAAAAGTATAAAAAATAAGACTTTTTCTAAAACCCATACATGTAATAAGAAGTGTATTACCAAAACTAAATATTAAACGTCTTAAGGTGCGCACCTATTTAAAATAAGGAGTTTAAGGGCAGCCTCCTAGGTTTATATACTACAGTATTTATTAAAGGCATGCTTCTAAAATAGCTATTTATAATAGAATATTTTCCTTACACCAAGCTTCCTTAATAATGGATAGTAATTCTTCTAGGTCTATTAAATTAATTGCTATAATATAACTTAGTTATAGTATTAGGTGTAGATAAACCTCTACCCTACCTACCCTACCTACTTTGCCCACCCTGGTCTTCCACTAAGCTTTATACTATTTCTTCCTATAATTGCGATTTTTTTTTGGTATCTAATTGGCTTAGGAGTTTATAGGAGTTCGCGGGAGTTTGCAGGAGTTTATAGAAGTTAAAAAGAATACAAATTGGCTGTGCTCTAATTGGTAATAGGTGGTATATACAGAGGAGCAACGCTAGATACGCCTTAAGGTCTGTATACAAGTAATCTAATTGGCCTAGGAGTTTGCAGAAGTTCGTAGGAGTTTGTAGGAGGTTATAGGACTTAGCTAGCAATAAAAGTAGACATAATAATATTATTATTCATTGCTTAACGTCCGATTCGGATCCTTATTAGGCCCACGCGGACTACTCCTTATATATATGTGGGGAGAAAACTCTTTTAAGAAAACCCCGTAATCTGTCTCCTTGCCTTTTAGGACTTGCCTATAAGGCGCCTACGAGTTATCTATGGTGCTCTACTACCTTACTTTTTAACCTCCTTAGGAACTACTGCTGCCGTAACAAGCCTACGGACGCGCTAGTATTGTAAACTTTGCTCTACTACTATAGAGTTATTAGGGGGCGCCTATTGCTCACCCCTTTGCCTTCTATTACCATTTCCTTTATAACCTAAAACTGGTCTAGTATATTTTAGCTAATAAGCTAATAGGTAACCGCCTTAAGACCTTTTTATATTAAGAGTAGTATGTTATAGTTCTCTATGCTAGCTACTAAGAGCATAGCTTCTTAGTTAGTGCGTAAGGGGCATAATAGTATTATATGTTTTAGTGTCTATCTTAGCCAGCTATATTTGCATCTTAGGCTGCTTACTAGGACACCTACCTAGTAGAGCTAATCTTTTAGTCCTATTATCCCTATTCTTAAGAGTGTTGCTATTATATTTTCTACCTTTATTAGGCCTTCTTAGAGCTCTTAAGTGTTTACCCCCTATAGCGTTAACTATGCCATGGCTTGGGTTTCTCTTGCCTAAGTTAGCCTCTATACCTTTAACTTTTATACGCCTCTCTAGCGTTGGTCTAACCAGTATTATATTACAGAAGATAGTTTCCTAGCGTTCTTTTATACTCTACTTTAACTCCTTTCTCTTTCTTGCTATTGTCTTTACTAGCCTCTTATATATCTCCCTTCCTCCTCTATATAGGCCTGGGCCCTAATATAGTACTATTTTTCTTCTGCTTTCTTTACCTGTTTCTCTAATATCTCTTCCCTACTTTAGGGTTATTAGTTTATTCTCCTATAAGGCGCCCTAAGGTCCCTCTATAGTTTATTTAGGCGTGTCTTAATATACTTTATAATATTAGAGTTACATTTACTTTACGCCCTTTACATTACAGCGGCTTTAATATATAGTTATAGGGGGGGAATATTGGCTTCCTTCTTAAGAAGTACTATGGCCGTTCGCTTATACCCGCCTGTTATGCTCTAGAGGCAGGCTGTTTAGACCTTTTAGAGTAGTTTAAGAAGTAATTTAGGGGGGCCCTTCTTAGTTTCTCTAATAGCCCAAATACTAGATCTATATATTATAGTTGGTCAGATAACTACTGTGTATAGTAGGTATAACCTCTAAAAGTATGGACCCTATATAGAATTAACGATCCTAAATAGTGTAATATACTATACTTAGCCCTTATAGGCCGCTTATACCGCATGTGCGCTCTACTAGAGCTTATTGTCTATCTATACTCCTAATACCCTTAGGCCTTAAACTGGTTAATCCCTAAAGCCTTAGATATAGATTATATGCTAAAGATCTATAAATTGGTTGCGTTTTTTTATAAAATAGATTAGCTGGTATTTCTCTAGTAAGAATTAGACTCTATGTCGTCTTGTCTATTCTATATAGGTGTTATAGGCTTTCTCTAGTGTTCTGCAGTTCTCTGCGGCTATTGGCCTATATATAATTAGGTTTATATTATTAATAAAGCCTATCCCCTAGGTCGTCCCTTCCTTAAAGGTATTAAGTAAGTTGCTTATAAAGAAAAGGAAGAGTATAGGCAAAAGAGGTAATCCTTATGGTATACCTATTATAACTATAATAGGGGGGCTCTAGTATTTGCTAAAGACTAGTAATATCTCTTTCTAGCCTATAAACCCTTAAATAAATTATATAATCTATTCTAGGAAGCCCTTTACCCTAAGGATATATAGGAGGCGCTTATTGGGTATATTATTATAGGCGCCACTAATGTCTAGGCTAAGCATTAATACTATAAAGTCCTTACGCATAGCCTATGCAGTTTTAATGGTAGTAGCAAGTAGTATAAGTACTAATAGTGTTAAGCGATTCTTTCTTGCCCTTATTTGGCTTTATAGTAGTAGGGCGTGTTCCTCTGCCGTGTCTGCTATATAGTCCGCTATAACCTTTTCTAAGATCTTGCTTAGGGTGTTTTTTAAGGCAATAGGGCGGTAGCTTCCTAGGATTAAGTAGTTTACTTTACCTTCTTTTTATAAGATAACCGTCGTTATAGATCTTCTAAGTTGTGGGTAGTAGCCTATTATAAAGTATACTCTAGCTATATCTGTAAGCCAAGGTGCTATAAGTAGACCATAGGTCTTTAAGGCTTTGTTTAGGATTCTATCTGGTCCTAATACTATATTATTTAAAAGGCGACTAATAGTTCTAGCCATTTCTTTGGTTATTATATCACTGTTAACCCTTAGGCAAGTCACCAGTATTTTGCTAGTAATATTACTAAGGTCTACTAGAGCTAGTTAGGGGAAAAATCTTTCTATAAGGATCTTTACCTTCTTATTATTGTTGCTTATAGCCTATGGTTTGCCTGATCTTTATAGGGGTAGTAGGTATAGGTCTTCTACTAAGTGTCCCGCCTTTTTCTTTACCTATCTTGCTATGGTCCAAAGGCCCTTATTATAGGGGATACTTAGGTTAGTAGTGTGTTTATTTATAAACTGTTTCCAATTATTTCTTACTTCTTTTTTTAGGGTATTCTTTAGCTGGTTTCTTATGTCTTTATATTGTCTCTTATCTTTAGGGTTGTGGCTACTTATATATTTCCTTCTTACTTATTATTAGCTAGCTATAAGAATTGCGCATTATGCGGACCATATATATTATGTATAGGGGCCTGGTTTTAAGACTAGGCAATACCCTTCTAGCCTATTTTTAATTGCTACCTAGATCCTTTCTAGTCTTTGGTTAATTTCCTTAGGGGTGGCTAATAAGCCTTACTTGTTTGGTATTGGGTGGATTTCTTTTAGGTCTTAAAGTTATTATTTAACTATATTAAGGAAACTGTCTGTCTTAAGCTTCCTTATTGTGTATCTTTTACTATTTAGTTGCGCCTTAATATCTAAATCTAGCTATATCTGGATAGGGATATGGTCTAAGGTAAGTGCCTATTTTTCTTTAGGGATGCACCTTTTAAGTCTTTGGTATAGGCTATTGTCTATAAATATAAGGTTAATTATACTTCTGGCAGTGCCTTATTGCCACATAATTGCTCCTAGGGGAGTGGCTAGCTTAAGGCCCTAGATATCTATAGCTCTTAGTAGGTACTCTACCTATTATTTAGTAGCGATATAGATACCCCCCTACTATAGGTAGTAAAGGTTTATATCTCCTAATAGAATAGACTCTGTGCCTTTGGTTTTTAGTAAGTGTTGGTATGCTTTAACAACGTGCAGAATACATATATCACAATGATATGTACTATGCGGTGTTATAGATGGATGTTACTCGTTCTATCTACACGTCTTAATGATACATATGCGCGTCGCGTAGATCACGTGCTCTACGCACGTAATATACGAAACGAATATCTACCGACACTGGGAGTACTTTGAAAATGCGAAGAACTAGTATCCTACAACTATACAGTGCGAACATCCATATACGCACTTCTCCTTCCTTCCTTGCCCTACCCTATGCCTTGTGTAGTAGTGTTAAGTTGTACACTAGTGTCGAGTCTCTGGAATACCAAGAATTGGTCGTATCCTGTTATAGAGCATTTAGAGGTGTAGCGTGAGGTCATATTATACACAAGCGGGTCTGTGTTGGTAGGGGATGCATCTGTCATAGTATCGATGGTTGTAACTGCATATCTACATGCTAGTATTCCCTGGCAAGACGTAATAAGTTCGTTGTCTATATCGCCTCAAATCTCCTGCCTTAGGCGGGCTTCCTTTTCTAGGGTAGGAAGGCCAGGTGGAGGATCGTCCTTTAAGGCTTGCGGGCCTATTACATCATCGTCTTAAGGGTTAAGCTCCTCTTGATCGGTCGCTTAATCTTAATTTCCACCAGATTCTACCTATCAACTTCCACCAATATCCACTTAAGTCTCGTCCTCATCTAACGTTTCGATAATCTCTTCCTTTGACGTCTCGTCTGAATAATTGGAGCTACTAGATGTACAGGGATGCAGAGCCATGTATTAAATAAGATTGATTTTTTGATTCGGTAGTGGTCGTCATTTTTAGGGTTTGTGGGGTCAGGCAGGGTCCAATTGGTGTCTTAGCAAAAACCTTGTTTTAACGTTCCGAACTCTCGGTTTGATTAGTCGGTTCGTTCGTCGGTTGGGTTTGTCAATGGTATAGTGAAGGTCCTACTGGTGCTCTTCTAGATAGTGGTAGACTTGCGGTCTAAATGCCAGATGGTCGTTGCGGAGGTTGTTGTAGAGGTTGCCGCGGAGGTTGCCGCGGAGGTTGTTGCGGAGGTTAAGGCGTGACGGATGGTGTGGGGGTAGAGGTAGAGGTAGAGGTAGAGGTAGAGGTAGAGGTAGAGGTAGAGGTAGAGGTAGAGGTAGAGGTAGAGGTAGAGGTAGAGGTAGAGGTAGAGG
>Ga0307507_10003216_pt1 | contig 32246 bp, 29 predicted proteins | sample 7_EM_MG_FD_207223 | JGI IMG/M metagenome (GOLD analysis project Ga0307507, IMG submission 207223) | Populus trichocarpa ectomycorrhiza microbial communities from riparian zone in the Pacific Northwest, United States - 7_EM | ecosystem: Host-associated > Plants > Roots > Unclassified | place... | reverse complement strand
AAGAGTTCGGGTATCGTCACTAACTCTCTACAGAGTGTTTCTTGGCCTAGCGACCCGTGCGCCGAACCAGCTAAATCCCCCTATTCCAAGGAGATATCTGATTTAATGCCTGGGCGCGCGAAGGGTTCAAATCCGTTAATTTTTCACATTGCTATATATTATCGGAGAGCAGACTGAAATACACGGGTTTAAAAGATTACGAAATTTTACTGATTATATCCAAATTCAGCAGCATTCAACTATTGATTATCACAGTACCCTGAAGCTCAATTGTGAATATGGCGAGGAAACATATCGTCCGTGCTGCTTTGTATATGCATGCTTATGCTGTAGCACAATCCGCTTTAGGTAGAGCTGAATGTCATAATTTTTCTAGTCCAGTATGATACTAGCTTTACTGAAATAGATAGACCCATATCATCTATTATCATTCTCACTCCGAAAATATGAATTAGAACCCCAACCAATGCCTCCACAGCAGTACGGCGGCGATTTTTAACTACCCCTATCAAATTCGAACACCAAAACCACCAATTTCCGAGCCGCCGAAGACGACAAAAAATCCCACACCGAGAGTGAACCAAAAGCAATCTCCATTGGCCACGAGCATCTTCTTCTCTATACAGCTTATTCTGAGTGATATTGAAAGGTATCTGGCGACAAAACTGGATAGCTGTTCGAGTCCTGGAGCTACGGACAATAGACTATCGCCTCAGGTCAGAAATTATGAGGAAAACTCATAATCACTTTTCTGAAATATCCGAGTAGTGTTAATTCTAGCAACACCTTTCCAGCACGGCCCTACAGCTAATAGGTTGAATTTTCTTTCTAGTTGCTCTGAAAATCAACCCAACGTTGGGAAAGGAAAGATAGGGACGAAGAAAAAATATCCTACTGGATTACGGATGGTTTGAGCGATGCTCAGGCAAGGATTTCAGTCATTCCGTTCGTTAAATACAGGAGCAACCGCCAATCCAGGCATGAGTATAAAGTACGGAATTGCAACCCTGAAGTAGGCCAACTCAACCCGCATATCCCACAGCACAACTAGAAAGTGCAACCCGCAGGGCTCGTAGTAAAGAAGTCACTCCCCTGAAAACTCCGCTAGGACACGGCAGTCTTTAGGAAGAGACACTATCACGGGCGATCCAGTCTCGGAACCCCAAATTCCTCATCACCGACATCAATCCCCAAACAATTTCATCTCAAGATTTCCTTCAAACGACCCACAAAATCTCCCCCCATCCCGCATCCTCAAGTGTTCCCGGAGGCTATCCCGACAGTTTATGATAGGTTACCTCTACCGAAAGGATAAAACGCCAGCAGCACCCTTTGCCCCAGTTACCCCCCCTCTCCCTTTCATAACCTCTTCTGGTGAAATTACCAGGTCAACTCCTAGCTTCTCAAACTTCCACCGGATCTACTCCCCTAATTTTCCTGTTTCCCCCCTCTTTCCGTCTTTCTTATCGCTATGCTTTAAGTTGACGATCACCAAGATAACACTTCCTTAGCTTTAGTAATATTGCCGTCATAAGTTATCATTCGGCCCTTATTGAAGCTGCCGTGTTGAAAATATTCGATGTGGAGGTAATGATTTACCGTGAGGGTTTTACGCAGAGGAGTGGAACAGGTTAAGTAGAGACACAATGTTTGTATTATGCGGAGATGAAGATCATAGTTGACAGTGTTGAGTTGATGAAAAGGAAAGACTTGAGGAAGAAGTGAAGTGTTAAGTGAAAGAAGGCAAGAGAGAAGGAACAGAAAGGAAACAAAGAGAAACAGACAGGAGTGTGAAAACAATTTTCATAGCTTGCGCGTCATTGACTAGTGCGTACGTGTACCAGTGCGGCCTTGTACATCCCGCATTAAGTGCGGCCATAGCACTGCGATTTCCAACATGCCGTCCGGCAGCAAGCCTGAGCGTGCTGCTTCACATGACTCATGATACCCAACTTTGAAGCCTGGCACATTGCTCTGAACGAGGTTCTCATAAGTCATGAATGGTCATCATTCCTCTATTGTGTACTCATGTATGGTTCCTGATCTTAGGGCTTCAATTGCTAATCCGTGGCTCCTTCTAGGTTGTGTCTTTCTCACCACAAAACCTCCCCATTTTCAAGGTTAGCATATCCTTTGTAACGATTCCTTCGAATAGTAAGAGTCCTTCGCCCCCACTAACTAATGACCAATGACCCATGTTTATAATTTCTCTCCTCCTAAGGGTGTATCTGCTCTTATAATACATTAATACTTAATAGTGTAGTCCTTTTATCCTTAACCCCAGGAGGGGAAAGGATCAAATACATTTGTCAATCGGATAAGTATTCCTTCTACAGTGACACTACACGAAATAATTACCTGGTGCAGTGGGTAATATTTCAAGGACAAATCGATCCCTGAGAAATGAAAAGATCCCGGGAGTTCAATTTCAGCCTCACAATGAATTACTACTGAACTGTCAATCACGTGGGGCAGGAAACACAATGGATCCTGCCTTATGAGGACTGGGAGATTGAAGACTTCTCAGCCTTCCTCAATAAGACTGCAGAGCAACACTAGTACTACTACTAAGTGGTAGATTCCGGTTCTAGGTCCATACGCCCGGGGGTGAGAGGTCAGCGACCGCGGAGTGGCAGAAGAAACACTAAAAGGAAAAAAGGAATCGCTCTGCCTCCTTTCATGTAGAAGAAAGCGACTGCAAGTCCTAGATGCAATACAGACTCTCTGGTGCAAAATAACTAGTATTTCCTGGTCATTTATTGTATTTACCACTTCATAGCCCTAGGGCTCTATAATAATAACGATAATGATAATAATAGTAATAATAACCCTCATGTCAATACCTTAGAGGGGAGGAAGAAAAAAAAGTAATTGGAGAAAAAGTAAATGAACAGTAAAAATAGCCCACGACCAGCCCCAAAGTCGAGATTACAAATAGAAAGTGGCAAATCCTGATCCAGCTACCGGTACAGAGAGGAAGACGTGTAGAGGTTTGGACGGGTATGTGATATATCTGTAAATCCATGCGGCAGATTATTTCCTACGACTGAAGGAAAAAGATTTAAGCAGAGTTTTCGTGGCAGGCTTACTCCGGAGGCAAAGGGAAGACGGCGATTACCAGAAAATAGGGGTTCAACGGGTGGGAAGATGAGAGGAGGCAGGTGTGATGGAGATTGGCGCACTCATGGGGCTGTTGCGGGCCTTGGGGAAATGGCACATGGGCCATCCTGAGTCGAAAGTGGTGGAGGAACGATTCCCCTGGACCCCCACTGCCTTGTGCGATGCTAGGAGTCGCAGATGCTGGAGGCCGTAGTATCACTGTCACTCAGGCATGGCCACGGCTAACAGCATATGTGGGCCGAACGCATCTGGTTTGTCGAAGTAACGTCGCCCCGCTCGAGTAGTATCTTCACTACTCCTTCGTGCTGATTCGAAGCAGCACCCCAGGGTGGTGTTTTGTCGAACTAATCTAGTTCATGAGGTTAGCGCCATCCTGTCCTAGTATTTTCACCACCCCCTCGTGCCCATTACTAGCAGCACACAAGAGCGGCGTTCGGCCGTAGTTGTTATTAGGTTTGTCGGGGCCAACGTCCCGCCTGAGTAGTGTTTTTCACCACTCCCTCGTGTCCATTCTTAGCAGCGCACCAGAGCGGTGTTTCCCCGGACCTACATGGTTTGTCGGGGCTGACGTCGTCACATCCGAGCAGTAATTTCACCACTCCCGCGTGCCCATTCGAAGTAGCACACCAGAGCGGTGTTCGGCCGTACCTGTCGGGTTTGTCGGGGTCGATGCTGCCCTGCCTGAGTAGCACTCCCACCACTCCTTCATGCCCATTCAAAGCAGCACACCAGAGCGGTGTTTGGCCGTACTCGCTAGATTTGTTTGGGCTGACGTCGTCCCGCTCGAGCAGTATCTTCACCACTCCCTCGTGTCCGTTCTCAGCAGCACACGAGAGTGGCGTCTGGCTGTCGAAATCTAGACTATCGGGGTTGACGCCGTCCCACCCGAGTAGCACTTTCACCACCTCTTCATGGCCATTCGAAGCAGCACTCCAGAGCGGTGTTTCACCGAACTCATTGGGTTTGTCGGGGTTGACGTCGCCCCGTCCGAGTAGTACATTCACCACTCCCAAGTGCCCATTCTTAGCAGCCCACGAGAGCGGTGTTTGGCCGCCCTCAATTTTATTGTCGGGGTCGACGTCGTCCCGCCCGAGTAGCATTTCCACTACTCCTAAATGCCCATTCTTAGCAGTATACAAGAGTGGTGTTCTACCGCCGATATCTAATTCGTCGGGGTCGACATCGTCCCGCCCGAGTAGCATTTCCACCACTCCCGCGTGTCCATTACCAGCAGCACACAGGAGCGGCGTTTGGCCGTAGTTATTGGGTTTGTTGGGGCTGACATCGTCCCGCCTGAGTAGTATTTTCACCACTCCCTCGCGCCCGTTCTCAGCAGCACACGAGAGTGGTGTCTGGCCACCGATATCTAGATTATTGGGGTTGACGTCGTCCCGCCTGAGTAGCACTTTCACCACCTCTTCATGGCCATTTGAAGCAGCACTCCAGAGCGGTGTTTCGCCAAACTCATTGGGTTTGTCGGGGTTGACGTCGCCCCGTCCGAGTAGTACATTCATCACTCCCAAATGCCCATTCTTAGCAGCCCACTCGAGCGACTTCTGGCTACCCTCAATTTGAATGTCAAAGTTGACATCGTCCCGCCCGAGTAGTATTTCCACCACTCCAAAATGCCCATTCTTGGCAGCACACAAGAGTGGTATTTGGCCGTAGTTATTGGGTTTGTTGGGGCTGACATCGTCCCGCCTGAGTAGTATTTTCACCACTCCCTCGTGCCCATTCCAAGCAGCACCCCAGAGCGGTGTTTCACCGGACTCATTGAGTTTGTCGGGGTTGACGTCGTCCCGTGCGAGTAGTATCTTCACTACTCCCTCGTGCCCATTCCTAGCAGCCGATGAGAGCGGTGCTTGCCCCTCTTCATCTGACTTGTCGGGGTTGACGTCGTCCCGCCCGAGTAGCATCTCCACCACTCCTAGATGCCCATTCTTAGCAGCATACAAGAGCGGTGTTCCACTGCCGCAGATATCTTGTTTGTCGGGGTCGACGTCGTCCCGTGCGAGTAGCGTTTTCACTACTCCCTCGTGGCCATTCGAAGCAGCCCACACGAGAGGTGTTCTACCTCTGTAGTCTGTCTGGTTAATATCACGGCCCCTCACTTCTACCAAAAAAGCCACAATCTCAACAATCCCGAAGAAAGATGCTAAGTGCAGATCGCTAAATAGCAGAGGCCTATTGAAATCAATATAGTAGGGACGTAATTCCACTGTATTTAAGAGGATTTTCGTGGATATGCGGTTGTTGCAGTCGTCAAATAGCTTCAGCGCAAGCTGTGTCGCACAATCTGAAAGATCTCTTTTCGCGTGCATTCCCCAATAAAGAGAAGAATACTCTAGAAAGGGTGTGCCCGGGTATGGGAAATAGTATTTGAGAGGGGATCCGTCCCAGAAACCGCGAAGAGGACCGGCCGAAAGAGCCCTGACCTGGTGGGAATTCAGATAACTTAAACAGGTCTCTGCCATTGTCGAGTGAGCTCGATCAAAAAGCTCAGGATGAGCCCGGAGGTACTCTTGAAGGGTAAAGTGAATTAACCAGACCGTGGAAGCCTCCTTGTCTACCGAAACAAGCCCCTGACAACAGACTAGCACTGTCCCTAATGAAGGGACATTATCACCATCGAGATCCATCGATCCTACTTCGACTCCAAGAGCGTGACACAGCTCGCCCACTTTCAAGGGCCGCTCCGCGTGAGAGATCCACATCAAAGTGGCCATGCCGAGTCTCGATTCCTCCTCACCCTGTTCCTTTATCCGATCCAACGTCTCAGAATAAGCACCCCCCAACCCCAAACCGTCAGTCATTGCATTGAGATTTTGTCGCCTACTGAAGTAAGATGTGAATCGTGTAGCTCAAAAATAGATTTAGAAAGGACAATAGAGTGCGAGAAATCAATCGTTGTTTTGCTTAATTCTCCAATCTTACCAGAAGTTACCAGCCTATTATATACAAGGAGAACACATTCTTGTTGACATTCCAGGATCCACTTGATCCATTCCATACCACGCATTCCCATTGTATAGTCCATTCCATACGAAGCATTCCGGTCATTGGCATGTGGTTATCAAGAAGTCCTAACAATCCTCCGCCACATTACAACACCTACGACGGATTGTTGTTCCCCGCAGGACCGCATCGATATTCAACGAAACTAGCAGGAATCTAGATATGTATCTGTCAGTGGACAATTTAAGGTAGCTTCAGTGCCGTTGCTTCTACCTACATTTCAGAAACATCTTCGGGAATTTTCTCCAGGATGTCCGCCTTCAGACTACTGTCCATCGCGGCTGGCCTTATGTCTTCGTCTAGTCTGCTATGAAGATAACTAATGATATCATGTCTCCGCGGAGTGATGCGTAAAGCCGTCCCTCTTCCAAAAAAACGCTTCCTAACCTCAGCCTTGATGTGCGGTCTCCCTGTCACAAACATCCGAGTACCTGGAGACCTTTCTAGAATTTGATTAAGCGAATCAAGAATCTTGACTCGGTACCCGGCCACACATTCATCTAGTGCATCGATACATATGAACGTGCGCTTTATGCAAGCAGTATTCTGCAGCATCTTCACAATATCGGCAAGCCGCGGCCCCCGTCCACCAATGACCCCCTTCTGGTCTTCATATGCTTGTACTATTTCCTTGGGCACCTCTCTCAGCCCACTCACAGTCTGTTTGAGCACGGCGCCCAGCATACTCGCCGGAGACTACCCTTTTTGAGCCGCGAAGTCAAAGTAAAAACATGCAACCGCGACCCCTTGGCCTCCGGCCCGATCTCCCAAGCTGTCAATCACTAATGAGCTAGCATCACAGCTTGTTAGCACTCGCCTTTCCTCTTCCATTTATCCCATCGCGATTCGTCCTTGTTACCTAATAAAAGTCTTGCCAACCCCTGGGTCTCCATAACAAAACAAAACCGCGTTATCGGATCCACCCCCCCCACTGCTAGCGTGCCAACTCCTGAACTCCTCGGTCTCTAAGACCCATTCCCCCACATTTTCGGCCCGGCTCTCTTGAATGTCCTTATGCCGTAACCTGGGTTCTAGTGGCGATAGCCAGGCCAAGATTTGAGGCCGGTCATCGACGACAATACAATTGTTCAACACGTTATTAAAAGAGTTGGTATTGAAAGAGTTGGTATTGTCATGAAAGCGGTATTGAGACATCTTCACTGCTCGAAAACTAGTAAAAGATACCGGTAGGTCATTGAACTGGCAGTTGATGGAATAGCTGGGGGAGCTAAAGGAAAGCGGGGTCTTTGTGGAACCTGATAGATCCCTCAGACTATCCAATCAATCTCCCCCAAGTTTCGTCACCACTCTAATTGTGTTTACCCGATCAGGAGCAATAAATTCCGCCTCCTTAATGCTATGCTGCGGCTCCGCACAAATCCTTCGCTTTGACAAGCGGGCGCCTTAAAGTGCCTGGGGTAGAACCGCCTATCATAGCCTGATACTGTACTTGTACTCAGGCGCAAATTAAGTATTTGAAATGATTGCGCAACAATCGTCTCTCGTCAGCCATTCTACTAGGAGTAGACCTCGCCAACCCCACTACCTCTACTAAAACAACCATGACGCCGAATTTTTTCAACCCTTTTTTACATTTCTTTTACCGAGAGGCTATCTTTCTGAACAAATATTTTCCTATTTTTTCCTACTAAGAAGTTGTCCCACTTTTCACTTGTTGATGAGGAGCTGCCGCTGCCGAGGGCGGTTCGAGCACAGGTACCATTCGACGGCTAACCTAAGCAAAATTTTATTAAAGAATATGATGAACATTCTATCACTCACTAACTAACCGACACAACAGAATAAACCTCCAGTGAACAAACTCTGGGGGGGATTACCGTACTAACGACACTCTAATATACTATGCCTCAAAGAGCGACAGTGTGATTAGCACACTACGCGCCAAAATAGCTTCACTCCGCTTCAGCCTAGGCCCACACTCCCATCGGCTATTTTCAGCAACATCACAGACCGTCACTCGTCTCGCCCAAATATTTCGGTTTCGATGGTAAGTTCACATAGCTACGATACAACACAGGGAAAAAAAGGAAAAATTGTTTTCTGAAAACCACGGAGCTGAGAAAAGGCATTAAGGCAGAGTAGTATACTCTGTCAAGCAAAGTTGGGAATTTAGGTCAGGGTCAAGGATCAGGCTCGGTTTTTCTATCATACTGATTAGATTAGATCTCTCAAGTAGTTGAACTTATAATTTCGTTATATGATACAGTGCATAATAAGAGAGACTGAATTGGTCCGCAAGGGTAGCCATTTACCATCAAACCACTCTTTCACTATTTGTGGTCTTGCAGACTTACTAATTTTTCTCAAAAAATGCCAGGTATAGGTAATCACTACAAATAAAGGATATAAGAACCATTCAATAATGTAATAGCTGCAACGAATCTCAAGCTCCTCCCAGAAGTTGTCTAAGAATTTCGTGATTCGAAGCACTACCGCAAAGTTGATGCCAAGCGAGCTTTAGAGGCAAAAATAGTTAGACCACAATTCTTTTCTAATTGTAACACTTTTGGCTCTCTTCATACGACATTAGGCAATTTTTGAAAATGATTAGTAGTGTTATCTTAGATTCAGCCACCGGGTGTAGCCAGCAATCAATTATCACAACAAATCACTTGTGTTAAGGGCCACACCAATCGCCCTAGTTTATGTATAACTGACCCCCTGTCTCTTAGTGATACACAAACCCCTCTGGAACCCTTTCTGTGAGTAGCCTAACACACATCAACAGGACATGGACAGTAAGCTGATATTGATATATTGCTTCTCTTTCGCAAATGCTCTATATAAAAAGCTACTCCCCCACACCCTACTATATAGAAATCTCTCTCCTCTCTCCTCTCAGTCCAATCACTGACAGGCTTTTTCCAACCAAAGGTAGAGAGAGTACTAGACAACCCATAGTTACAAATAGTATAATGAGTATTAGAGATTTAGATTCACCATATGCATCAGATGAACTAAAAAGCATCGGAAAGCTTAAAGGTTAAGTTGCAACAAGGAATATAAATTGAAACCACATCCATAGGGTAAGGTGATCTGGCAAGCCTTTCGGGGATGAGCTCCCTCCACTTAAATTTAGGTTACTCATGCACCCGACCTGACAGTCTACAAGGATTATAGGTGCTCTCAAGCTAAGGAGAAGGGGGCGATGGCGCCCTTCCAATCTGGTTGCAAGTCAAAACCAGGGAGCGTTGTCAATCGTTTAGCCCCTCTTTTCGAATTGTATGGAGGCATTCTCAACACGGGCTACCAAAGAAAGTCCCCTGCCTCCCTTCCCTGACACCTTATTACAGCGACCCGGAAAGTGTTCTGCCACTACTACTCCATCCCCAGCCCAGGCCATGTTGTTTTAGAGGGTGACACCCCATGCCGTAAAACATTTATCAAGTACTTAGCAGTGCTAAAATCACAGTAACTTCTATAAGCCCCCATCGCATGAATTTAACGTTCCGACACTATATATCCTAGGCAGTTTCTGATACCTTATGCCCAATCCATCAATTTAACTGTGAGACCGGCGGGCCCACCAAGCGTGGACAGCCACCAAGGCCCCCGAGTCCCCTGCCCCAAATTCACATGTGGAGGAAGTGTCTGATAGGTAAGTATGATACTATTAACAAGCTATATAGCATTTAGAGTTTGTAATTGCCTTTTCTTCCAAAATTAGAGGAAGCAAATCAACTTGTTTCTTAAAAAACTAATGATAAAAAAGAATTCTTGTTTTTTTTGTGTTCTGCTGCCCCACCGATCGCATGCCTTACCCTATAGCCTATAGGTAAGGTATATAGTCGGATTCTACCACCTCGCAGCAGGTCTGATTTGCGCTACACCCTCATTGAGGAAGGATAAGGTCTTCAGTCTCCCAGTCCTGTAGGGCAGGATTTCTTAAATCTCATACCCTACGTGACGGATTGTTCGATAATAACTCCTTTTAAGGGGAGTCGAACTCCTGGGCTCCTGCTAATTGCACAGGAGTTAATTGTTTCTTGACATATTAACCACTGCGCCAGCTAGGTATTTTCACATCATGTCTCCCCAGGAACTCATACTTATCCCTCCGGCTTCGAAAAAAAAATCACCCAAGGTTAAGGACACAATGACATGGTTATAATACCTATTAAATATCTAACGCATTGCCGGAATTGGCACACTCTTAAAAGGAGGAAATTTGTCGGTATTTAGCACTGATAGCCAATGGCGGGGTCCTTTCATGTGCAGCTCTACAATCGCGGCTGGGATATCGGTGGTGGAAAAAAAGTGGGCTGGGCTGTTGGAAAGACATGATTTAGAGAGAGTTACGGGTTACAGATATACGACTGTCATGCTCAGATTTGTAAGTGTATAACGGCTAAGTGTAATGACGCTAAATTCATAACTTATTATTCTCTCGTTCAGGCATTGCTCCCCACCTTCAAGTCGGGTGTCACGAGTGCTTCAGCTCTTATTATCAAGCCAAAGACAACAAACAGGATGAGCGTTTAGATAGGACGGGGTGATATTTAGTGATTGGAGAAGCCCAGAATTCAAGTCACTATCGTACTTAAAGGCCAGTGAAATGCTAGCAGCGTCGGCTCCTCGAGACCTGGAGGGAATGGAGGCGATTTGTTCCTTCCATAGTGGCCCAAGAGTTTCAGACCTTCAGCGCAACAATCAATAGTTCTAGATGTCTGTTGATCTGTTTTTCTCCCCTCCTATATTCCCTCTCTCCCTTCTTTTCAACTCGGCCTGCTAGGGATTCCTCATTGCTGCTGGGTGCAGAAGGTGGGACGGAAGGAGGAAAGAAAGCTGATTAGATGGGTTGTCAAGACCACGTCTCTTTTCTCAATTACGGCGAGTGCCAATGTGGATGCTCTACATAAATTAACTTCCTCTCTATCTAAACAACACTAATTGAACAGTACATCCATCCATTGTATGTGCTATCATAGTGATTTAGAGAAAAAAGGGAACAGAGGGATTCTAGAAGCAAACTAGAAGAACCAAGGAACCCGCAAGAGCGGAGTTTTGATCCATCTATTAGCTTGACAGGGTGACTATATTTCTTCCCGAGTAGCGTTTTCACCACTCCCTCGTGTCCCTACTCAGTCGCATGTAGAGTCCCATTTTTCCCCATTTATCATACTCGTTGGGGCTAACCTTTCCACCCTAGCAGCAACTTGACCAGCACCTCATAGCCACTCGCAGCAGTCCATGTGAGTAGTGTATATCCCAGAAATCCCCCCGGCCGATATCACAGCACCCCACCTTTGCCAAAGGGGCTGCAACCTCAAGAGCTCCGAAGGGCGATACAATATTCAATGTAGTCCAGTAAACGGAGAGCGAGCAGCAAAATCGTGCTTCTCAAAAAGTCGTACTTGCTAGAAAGTACAGCCACTAAGCAAAAACCTTGGTAAAATGGAATTTCTCTACCTGTGTAACGGTGCTTTCCCCCATGCAGACCCCCTTAGGGCAACGCGATCTCCGTCAAAGAGGAACTCCCTTTCACGAAGGTTTTTTTCTGAGTGGCTACTATTTAGTGGATAGGTGGCCATAACGCTGCTCGAATAGCTTCAGCACAAGCTGCTTCGCACCCTCTGAGAGCTCCCTTTCGCTTAGGTCCCCTAATATATAGGAGGGTCTTTCAGAAAAGTTGCCTCTTAGAGTTTAGAAGAGGGATTGGCCGAAGGGGCATTGAGTTATTCGTAACTCAGATAGGCCAAACAGGTTTCTGCCATTGTCGAGCGAGGCCTCTGGAAAGGTCGGGAAGAGCAGAAAGAGACCCTTGGAGAGTAAAGCGGATTCGCTGTACAGTTGAGCCTTCCTGGCCCGCAGTAACAAGCCCTTGACAGCAGCTCACCAACGTCAGCATTGTAAGAAAATCGCCAAAATTGAAACCCTTTGAGAATAACACTACTGCCAGCTAGTGCGTGGCAGAACTCACCGCTTGCAACGGTAGCCCGGACTGACAAGTCCACATTAAAGCTGCCACGCAGAGCTTTGATTTACCCCTGCCCTGCACTCTTATACGTCCTATCGCCACACGACAAGCATCCCTCAAACTCAATCCATTTGCCATAGGGCTGAGCTTTTGTCGTCTCCAGTGGAGCGTTGATCCAAGTAAGGCTATCCCGATATTAAAGGAGGGCAGTAGAAATCTAGATATATCTATCCGCGGATAACTCAGAGCAGGGCTTTCTGCAGTGCTGTCCCTACGCACATTTGCGGTATGCTCTCGGGAATTTCTTCAAGAATCCCTGCCTCCAGACTTTGGTCCATCCTATCTAGAGTTTCATCTTAGCCCAGCCTAACAAAAGTACCTAATGATATCACCCTTGCTAGGACATACAGATACACATATCCCTCATCCGCAAGGCGCTTTCCGACCTCATCCCAAATGCAGCCATTCCAGTCACAATATTCGAATTCCCGGAGACTTCTCAAGGATTTGTTTCAGCTAATCAAGGAGCATGAATAGATTCCCTTCCGCGCATTCGACCAGAGCATCAATGCATATCGTCGTGAGCTGTGAGGACACAATGATGCACCATCTAAGGACACAATGATGCACCATCTAAGGACATCAGGACCTCGTGGCCCTCGCCTGCCAATGACTTTCTTCTGCCTACGAAAAGCCTGGGATATTCCTCCCGGATTCCCCCATTCCGATAACGACCTATTTCAGCGAGAACTCAGAATACCGCCAAAGGCATCTGCTTCCGAGCAGAGAAGTCAAAGTGAAAACACGCAACAGTGTGTTTTATCTCGGTATCGCCGCACAAGGTATCTATCACAAGTGAACTAGCATCGCGGTTCATTCGTTCTAGTTATATCTTCCCTTCCTCTAAGGTCGCCCTTGCAACCCAACAACGGTCTTACCCACCCCCGGATCTCCGTAACACAACAAGACTAGATCATCTGATTCATCTTTCCCACACCCATCACAGCAGCTTCTATACCCCTTGATTTCTAGTAGCCATTCCCCTACATCATCACCTCAGCTGTCAGGAACACCCCGATGCCCTATCTACGTCTCCAGTGGCGGCCGTGGCCAGGCCAGAATTCCAGACCTACTATCCCCACAGTATTATACTCTTATTCGGCACAATAACGTTAAAAGAGTTGAGATTATCACCAGAACACCAAGAGATCTACTGTTTCCTCCACTTGGAAGCCCGTAGAGGACACACACTGGGTAGGCAAAATAGCCGGCTAAGTGAATTCCCGGAGCCGGAGAAAAGCAAGGTCTCTGCTAGTGCACAGCCTCACCAATGCCGATACCATACTGGTGGCTACGGTTCGTACAACATTCGTAGAAAGAGGTATATCCAACCGCCAGCCTATCCCACAAATCCCATGCTGCCCTGCACAAACACCCGAGAGCACCACCTGTGATACAAGAAAACTCAATGTATGAATACATAAACCCCTTATCAGAAGACAATTGGGAAAAACTGACATGTCACATAACTTAAAGCATCGCAGTGAATTTCCAATTGACGTCGGTAAATGTCGGAAAGCCCTGTATTCCGTTCTCAGCCAGATGGGCCATGGGCACAGTACCCCCTTGGCCCCTTTTTTCCCACTGACCTTTGCCGACACGGTCAGGCACGGCAACGCATCGCGGTAGGTCATTGCACTTACGATCATTGGCCCCCGTATCTCTATAGGCGGGAGTGGGGGTGAGGGGTAAATACATCAAAACAAAAACTCTTATCGAGAAATCTAGCTCATAATTAGAACAGGGCTAGATCCGGCAATGAATAGTTCTAAATCAGACTCCAGTAGTTTTCTAGAACCAAGAATTACGGCTAAATTATCCAACGAGGCGGAGGAGGGGTGAGCCTGCCTTGAAAACCCCAGGGGCCTACGTATGTAGACTGCATGTAGACAGTGTGCAGAAAACATGAAAGGGGTTTAGAATAGTTGTTATATCATATCCAGAACACTCCCAACTACGCTAGTACACTTACCCCACTGCACTTTAACCGCCATCTACAGGGAGGCTGTAGGTATGATAGGCTACGAGTACTCTTTCTCCAGTGATTGGCAGCCCCTCGTCACAGATGGTCACTCGTCTGCTCACACCCGAGGCCCAGGATATCTACAACATGCAAATAGCCGGAAGTGCAACCGAAGTAAAAGTAAAGGTAAAAGTAAATAGTGGCACCTTAACCGACCGATTACTCACCCAATCGCCTACGCCTAACCATACCCGCCCGCAAGAGGGTTCAACAAATAAGCCATACAAAACCGACATTTGCCAAGACATTTTGCAGATTTCCTTCACTGCACCCCACGTCGGTTGAGCGAGCCCACAATTCAACATCCCTATTAAATCCCCACCCTATCGTAGTAAATATTTACCACCAGTCCAGCGCGGAGCCGAACGCGCGCACACCAACTGACCAAAGGCGTCGGCGAACCAACAACCCGATCACGGGTGAAACCAATTGAAAAAGCCAGAAAGTTAAGTCTAATCCAGCCGTGAGCGGGGGTGCCGAACGAACGCCCTAGAGGCGAAAAAGTTAATCTTGCTTGCTTGCTCGCTACGAGAGGCTGGTGGCGGTTAAGTTAAGTTAAATGAGACAAGCAGGTCAGACAAGCTCATACACTCTTCAAGAGGGGTGGAATTCGCACATGGAGTGTGCGATGATACATTTCTTGCGCTCCTAAATTAATTTGCCATCAGTTGCCACCCACAACAATCCCGCCTCAAGTGCAGTATCGAGTATGATAACTTAACTTATTGCCCGTGGGAAAAGGCTTGATTGGGTTCCTGAAAATCTCGAGCCGAGCCAGGTTCTCAGATGGATGGATAGATCGCGAACGCAACCAGGCCTCAAATATTATAGCCCCCCAATAGTGGTTTGAGTACATGTGTCACAATTTATCACTCGCTCCATAATTTATCTAGTAAAGTGTCCAATAGTATGCAAAACTGAGTAGGAGTCGCCTCTATCATACAGATAGATCCCCGTCCCGTCCCGCCCCCCGGACCTCTTCCAAGCGATCGCCAGAAACCCCTGTTCACAAATAAAAGACATAGCAAATCTAAGCTGTTGGTCTTAAATTGCCTTTACTATCGTATTTCGCCTCTGCGCATTGCATTAGCGCTATTCATGTTAGGGCAACCAATCAAGAGGGTGCATACTAAAGAACGTGTAGGAAAGCGTAACAGTGTCAATCCCCCTCATCTGCGGATCGTCCAGAAAGTCCGGATCGATAAAGAAGAAGACAGGCATATCCACCTCTTCACCCGCGTTCAATTTCTGCTCTGAAACGCACCCCGCCATCAGCCCATTAATCAATCGGCCAACCAGCCAACCAACCAGTAAGAAAAGGAACAAACCTTCAAAGCAAAAACACTGAATCTTGGAAAAATAGGGCGCAACCTGCCCTGGCGTGACACTGTACGTCGCAACCCCGATGATATCCTCCTTGGAGCAATTCTTGGCCTTGTAAAAGGCCAGCGCGGTCTCGCCCGGCAACACGCGCACCTCACGCTGCTGTGGGGTGAACTTCCACTCCAGCACGTCGGAGACGGAAGCGCTGAACGTGATGCGCAGGCGGCGGGCATCGGTCACAGGGACGAGTTTTTCGGGTGTGAAGCGGGCCTGATCGGTGATGGGAGTTCCGCCGAAGCCGGTTCTTTGGCAGATGGCGCGGTAGAGCGGGACTGAGGCGTAGGCGAGGGTTAATGTGGCTATTCCAAGGCTGTTTGGGGTTGGAAATGATGAATAACCAACTTGGAGTTTGAAGGAGGTTTTTTTACCTCATGGTATAGTATAATCCGCTAGCATTCCTCCGCTTGTATAGGTCCCGGACATTGGCTTGTCTGGTCTGTCCGGTGGTAGTAGTAGTAGAACTTGCACTCCTAACGTTCCCATTTCGCCAAACTCCACCATAATAGCTCGTCGCACCCCTCCTCTTTACACTCGCCCAAACAATTCTTGAGAGCACCATTGTCATCGTCACATACAGTAGCCTCTCTGTCTGTCGTTGCACTGCTCACTCCACAACCATCCCTACTAAAAATAAAAAAGTCGCCGGCCAAATTCCGGGTAACTTTTCCGCCAAGCCCCGCCACCCCACCGAAAGCCTCACCCGACTTTCTCCTTCTCCAAGGGCAGCCAAAACAGGCCACAACCATCATCATCGTTGTTTCCATCTGACAACAAACCATCGCCAATTGCCGCGCTGCAAACGCAAACCCGAAGAGAAAAACAACTCCACTCAGAAACCGCAAACAACGATAAACTATGTCCGACGAGGAGAGAGAGACTAAGCCTTTCAAGTTCGTTACTGCTGGTATGGATTTCTATAACTCGGTTATTGAGCCGGTGTGGCATTGATTGTGTAGGAGGTGGTGATGGGATGGGATGGCCGGGTGCGGAAGATTAACGAGTTTTTTGGCGGGTGTAGGTTTCGACGCACGATTTCCGCACCAGAACCAGACAAAGCACTGCTGGCAAAACGTATGTTATTATTATTATTTCTCTCAATCCATTCTGCTAGTCGGATTGAAGGGTGGCTCATTGCAATTGATAGTACGTCGACTACTACAAATGCATTAATGCAAAGGGAGAGGATTTCGCTCCTTGCAAGCAGGTTTGTTATATTCAGATACCAGATTACTGTTTTTTTATACCTGCGTTAATCGCGCACGATAATAGTTCTACCTTGCGTTCAGGGCCTTGTGCCCGAATCCCTGGATCGACAGATGGGATACCCAACGCGGTATTCCCCCTCCCCCCTACTTCAACTTCAAAATGTATTCTAATAGCGTCACAGAGAACGGAAATTTTCCCGCGAAATTGGATTCCTAAGTGTATCCACGTGCGAATAAACAATAAGGTAGTTATACAATGTTAAATACTACTTGTGCATAGAAATGTGGTTGTGTGGATTGTAGAAGTAGGTTTTTTTTCGCGGTGGGGGGAATGGTAAAGTGATATCAGACTCGCCTTGATTGCGCGCTTGCGACTAAATATATCTATTCCCCCTCTCAGGTAATACCCATTCCTATCAATAACGAAGGTATCCCCTTCCGCAAATGCGAAAACGAAGTTTTGCCAACCAATAACATGACAAATGAAATATATGAACGAAGGTGTAAAGCTCCCGCAATACGAGAAAAGAAGATGAAGTGAAACGAAAAAGAGCGTTCAAGTATGTGTACAATGCAAAAAAAACCCCCCGAAACCACCGTTCCCTATTTATGCCAAGGTGATCCCTACCCCTTCCATCCCAGCATATCAACAACGCCCAATACCAGAAACCCCCAACTTAAGCCTTATATAAAGTATCAACAAACCCAGTCGCCATCGTGCTGATAACACTCTTGTTCGGCAGACTTCCCGCAACTCCATATAGTGTAGTAATCTCACCAACAGCAGCCTTCGATCCAGGTTCACCCTCGCCCCTCAACTTCACACTTTGCACGGCTTTCTCCAAATCCTTCAAGAAAGCCTCCACAGCAGACACTGTGGGGCGGGTGCAAGCAATGTGAAGCGCAGGAGGATCTTGTAGAGCATTCAAGCGCCATCCCAACGAGCTCAACTCATCCCCAACCTCGTATATATTAAGAGTCTTGCTGGAGAATGCCACCACACTGACCATAGGCTCCCCAAGAATGAATAAGTCTGGGTGGAGACGCTCGCGGATACCAGACTCAATTTCCTTTGCAGCTCCCACAATGTCCCGGCAAGAATTGGTGTATCCATTCTCACCCTGGCTCATCAGAGAAGCCCAAGTTCCGGCGATAAGCGAGCCAGCACGGGAGCCAGCGAGAGAAGGTGAAGCGTAAACCCCACCAGGCCAGGTAGCAGAAACGAAATAGCCATAAGATCGGAGCTTCTTTGTACGGAAGAGCACAACGGAATTTCCTTTGGGAGCAAACCCATCTATTACGGGACATTGTCAGTAATGCAAAGAGATGTGTTTCTAGGAGACAAACATTTGTGAGTGTCGCATGAAACTGAGGTTACGCCCTTAACACGGAAATCGAAGGGTTCGGTTGGATACCCTGCCTTCTCAAGGAATGGTATCAAGAAAGACCCAAGACAAGCATCAACATGCAACGGGATCCGTCTTCTCAAAGCAATTTTGCTCAAACCCACAATATCATCAAGGATTCCATGTGGGAAACCCGGTGCCGACCCAGCAATCTGGACCACAGCCGATTAGCAAATAATGGATTCCAGTCATCGGTCATAACTTACCAAAACTGTGTTGTAATTTACTAAACGGCTAACTGCCTTAAGATCAACTTTAAAGGTTACGGGGTCCACGGCTACGTGGTGGACGGTCAAGCCAAAGTAATGGCCCGCTTTGTCAAACGCAGCATGAGCTGTACTCGGGACAATGCTGTGGTAGCCGTCAGTAATTTATTGTGATTAGGGTAGAGACATATCGATGCTCACATCTCAGGTTCAGAAACACCACGCTCAACGTAGGCCTTTGTCCTAGCGGACAAGCAAGCCATCAAGATGCTCTCGGTGCCCCCACTTGTCGTGATACCCCCGGCACCGGAAGGCGCATTGAACATTGCCAAGACCTACCTGTCGCGTTAATACCATATCCGATATAATCTCCGTAGCAAGCCAATAGTCCTTACCATTGCCACTATCTCAGCCTCCATTTTTCTCACACCAGGAAAGACGTCCGGGTGCATTGGGTTGCTGATAGAAAAAATACGAGATGCCTCATTTTGAAGGTTCAAGAGATCATCCCCGCCATGATACACCGCACCGGAGACCTTTCCTTCTTCCCACGACGCATGTTCCATTTCGCTCAATCTTGCATCAGAGATCACTCATCATCAGCCCGGATACCCCCAAATCGTCTGATGAAAAATAACAAAGAGTTTGCTATATCATACTTTTTCAACTCCTCCTTCACCTGCAGCTCGGTCATGCCTTCTTTGGGCAATGCAAGAAACCGGGTAACACCAGGTCCTTTGGGAACGAGCTTATCTTCCAATTTCTTTAACGCCTCATCAACCTGCGACTGCACCTTCGACCTTATGCCGGGGAAATTGAGGAAAACACCATACGAGTATCGCTGCACAGCTGAATAGAAGTCTACCAAGGTTCCGAATACACCGCGACCACGCAACTTGCGTACAGCGCGGCGAAAGTGCCGCAGGATGAAGAAGGCAAACACGATATTTCGGAATCTTTATTTTTTCCCGTTTTAATGGCAATCGGTCAGCCAAGCTCGTATTATGATTATTATTACTCTATCCCCTCCTCTCCAATCTCCGATGGCACGTGGGCATGGGGCGAGCGGAGATCTTACAGGTCAAGATTGAGTAGGAGAAACGATGAGCTTTTCACCGCAGCTTTTTTCGAGGAAGCGAAGTTGCGTAGGGAGACAGGTACGCGGGAGGAGCCCGCCATGATAAGCTACCGTATCGGGATCGAACAATTCGCGTAGGCACTATTAATGATAATAATTATAGAAGTATCTGTTTGAGGCAGAGGAGAGAGAAGCAGTGAGGTTAGGGTATTTGGTGGGGAGAGGACGTCACAGGGAGTGGAGAGAAAGTTGAAGGGTTAGGCGTTGGCATGTGGGTTGCTCGTATGGGGCATAAGCAAGAATGTTTGCCCAAGTAAATTAGGTGCGCCGAGGTACGGGCGATTCGAAGCAACGCGGCCTCGCTGTATGGTTCCGGACGCGTGAAACCCACAGTCAAGGTAACAACTCTAAAGAGGGGAGAAAGACTTGAACGGCGACAATGTCAGAGTAATGTAAGAAGAAAAATAAGAGCATAGAAATGCTGAGAAATAGCTTAGGAAGAGAACTATGGATTTATTTTATTGATTAAGTGGAAGGAGAGGGTGAGCTGTGGCTCCAAAGTAGTGAAGATTTTTGTATGAGAGGAAAAAAAAAGTGAGCAGCCAAGAATATACCTAGATAGGAAATATGAGTGATATCCTGTGTCTGAAATGCTCAAGAATGCCAAGGAATACACATTTTATTGCAGAAAAACCCAGGGTCGGTTTTACCTGTCCGGAACTAATACTCGCCCAGCTGCTGATGCTGGGAATAACATTGTTCCATTACTCCGGAGGGTAAAACGCCGTGCGCGATATACGATACAAGCAGTATGATGGCAAGTTAATTACAGTCCGATTCCATAAAAATACAAGCCACCAAACCAGTCAGACTTCCGAGTGATAACCCTAGTAATGTTTCTTTCATGTGTGATTCCTGTTTACGCTTTAATGCGGAAGTTTGTTTGGTGTACCCGCGCCGATACGAGCACAAGATGGCACCGGTCCCCCGGACGCCGCATCATCCAATGCTGGTACCATGTATGATACTTCGTGTCAGATCCGCACAGCCAGGATAAAATATACGATTTTGAAGTCAGATCCGCCCGTTCCCATCCTGGCCCCCGCTCTCCCTGTCTGCCTGACTTATCCCCCAGAAGCCTCCGGATCAAAGTTTCTCCAGAACTCAAGGGTTAGGGTAACTCCTCCCCCGCTAGTTAGGGTTCGGACGGATAGCAAAAAAAAAAGAATCAAGTGAACCCCATGAGCGCAGCTCCCTACAGGTACTGTACCGTGGATCCAAACCCCACCCCCCACCAAACAAAATAAATTCGAACAAAGCAAAACAAAACTGAACTAGATCAAGCGGGACTCGAGGACTGCAGCCGCCAAGATCGAAGACACACCTCTCGCTATGCCTCGCACAAGGCCAAACATCATAATTACCGGCACTCCCGGCGTCGGTACGTTGCAGCGAGCCCCATCTCCCCTCCTCATCCTGTTCTATTAACAGCTGCAGACGGAAACTTCCATTTCCACTGCTGTCTGCCCGATTGTTTGGGGAACCGTTCCTAACGCTGTCTCAATCCAACACAGGTAAATCCTCCCACTGCGAGTTCCTGGCACAAATCACGGAACTGGGTCTCAAGCACCTCTCTATCAATAGTATTGTCAAGGAACGCAACTGCTATGACGGTTATGATGACGAACTAAAAAGCCACATCGTCGACGAAGATAAGGTTTGTATTTCTGGCTTGTCTTTCTTTTTTTTTCTTTCCGCCTGTTTGTTACAGATATCCGTGCTCTCCCGAGGCTAAAGATAACGGGGTGTTCGGTTGGCTGTTCAGCTCCTAGACGAGATCGAGGGCGAGGTCAAAGAGGGTGGGTGCATCATCGATTGGCATGTATGTGATTTGTTCCCGAAGAGCTGGGTAGATCTTGTTGTTGTGCTACGTGCGGATTCAACCATTCTATATGATCGATTGGAGAAACGGTGGGTGTCTCTCCTTTCTCTCCTGCTGCTTGCGGGTAGTACGGTAGTGGTTTGCTGGTAGTAGCTGATTGGTTGTATGCTACCGCATTATCTTTGGGGCGCAGGAACTATCCGGGTATGTAGCCTTACGAAAAATAGATCTCTTGCCCAAGGAGTGTTGTCCGGATAGCGGCTAATGACTTCTGCAGACAAGAAACTCCAAGAGAACCTCGACGCCGAGATCATGCAGGTTATCCTTGAAGAAGCCAGGGAGGCATACGATGAGGAAGTTATAATTGAACTACGGAGCGATACCACGGAGGAGATTGACAGCAACGTCGACAGGATATCCGCATGGGTAAATCATTGGATACAAAACAATCCGGAGGGCGTATGAGACTTGTTCAAGGATGTTCAGTTCGAATCTCTAGTTTCTAGTCTCTAGACATAATGAGACATAAAAAAACCCCTCCCCCTATAGAACTTTAAAGTCCCCCCGCAGATTACCGGTAATCTAAGGATGGGCTTCCATCCACTTTCTAAGCATCTCAAGCGCCTTGAAACGATGCGAGATCAGATTCTTAGCCACCTTGTCCATCTCGGCGTATCTATTAAAATAAGAAAAAAGCCAGAGTCAATGATCGCAAAGCCAAGATCCGAAAATCCGAAGCACATGTGACAAAGATCACGAGTAAGAGGAACTCACGTCTGCCCCTCGTACTCGAATATCGGATCCCACCCTGTCGCCACCGCCAACATGCCCGGATCAGTCTCGAAAATACCAAAACCACACGAGAACAGAAATAAGAGGGGCAAAGGAGGGCAAACCAACCAAATCTCGCAGGTCCTCTAGCGGGCACAATCTTACCCTGTATACACACCATCCGGAAAAATCACCGATGAATCAGCTTTGTCTTGCTTTTCCTCTTTCCTTTTTCTTTTTCTTTTCGTGGGAAAAAGAAAGGAAGGGGGAAGGAGTGGCAAAATCATACATACATCAGTCCTACCTTGAAACAGCATTGGTTCCTGTCCCGGCCCCTCACAGTAGGCGAATGTGCATACCGCTTGCGCAGACTTATCTTCGTATGCGGCGAGCATGTTTACGAGACCTTCGTGGCCAAGTTCATTCAGGAACCATTTTCTGGAACACCGTTACATAGGGTTGTGGTTAGTCAGTTGGTTAGTTAAGGCCGGACATTGCGGGTTATGAGCCATGTTTTTTTTCTATCAGTTTGGGACATGACATGCTCGTTCTATGGTCTTCTGTAACGTGTTTATGCCATAGCAGGGAGGAGGAGGCGTGGCATACATATACGGACCAGGCAACCCCTTCAATGCATTGAAGCATAAGCAGGTATCCTCGACGAGAACGGGTCCTCCAATCTAATTATCACGATGCCATCGCAACAATGACAACAATTCTATAAGCACATATTCACACCACCATCAGAATTCCTCCCCCCGGCGAATGTGGTGGAGGGAGGGGGGGGGAGGAAGAAGGAGATAGAATGCACGAATACACACATACCACCTCTGCCGCACGTTTCGCTTTATCCTTCGATACATCTTCTATGGTCCCCTGCAGCTCAGGTAAATCCAACGCCTTGCTCTGGATGCTTATCCCGCTAGTCGCTAGAATAGCGCTTACTTCGGCGAGTTTGTTGGCATTACCGGTGACGAAGAATAGAATTCGGGGCATCCCTTTTTTTCTTGCTTGTCCTCTTTCTTTTCTTTTCTTTTCTTTTTCCCCGCCTTGCTTTGTTATGTTTTGTTGTTTCTGTTTGTTCCCCGTTTATGATTGGAAACAAGTTTTTCCTCGTGGGTGGTTTGTTGTGATGTGATCCTTTTTTTTTTATCCCCTCGCCGACAGCTGGTGGTTGTGATAGATGGAGGGATGGTGGGATGGATGTTGGGATGGATGGATGAAGTAGTGGGGTTATCTTAACCAAAAGAGGGGCCAGGCTCCCAAACAAGCTTCTTTCCGTTACAATAGCTTTTCCCCGTCGAGGGCCTTCCAACCTCTCGCTTTCAAACACGGGACCAAAAAATTAACCCCCCCCCTTTGACCATTGCCCTTTCAAACAAAATAAAAAGTATCAAAAAAAAAATACCAGTAGAGTTCCGGGCATGTACGGAGGTACAGCGCCTAAGTTTTGTATGTTCCACAAGCGAAGTTTGCTGCCTTTACCCCCCTGTGGAACATACAAAACTTAGGAGCTGTACCTCCGTAAAACCGACCCTCTGTATTCCTTGGCATTCTTGGGCATTTCAGACACAGGATATCACTCATATTTCCTATCTAGGTATATTCTTGGCTGCTCACTTTTTTTTCCTCTCATACAAAAATCTTCACTACTTTGGAGCTACAGCTCACCCTCTCCTTCCACTTAATCAATAAAATAAACCCATAGTTCTCTTCCCAAGCTATTTTCTCATCATTTCTATGCTCTTATTTTTCTTCTTACATTATTCTGACATTATCACCATTCAAGTCTTTTCCCCCTCTTTTGTTGTTACCTTGACGGTCTGTTTCACGCGCCCGGAACCATCTCATACCTCTTTCTTTTTGCTATCCATTGCCGAGAGTCACATCTACACCACATTCCAACAATCGGAGCATCAGATCATGCTATTTTTTTTCATTCATTTTTTCATTCCTGTTCTTTTTATAGTTACATATAGTTACATGTATTATCAGATCAATCAGTCAGTCAATCAGCGCAGGCATGTCACGCAGCACCACCGGTTACCACACCGGATCCAAGATAACGTAACCGGTATCGTACAGTATAGCCCGATACCCGCTTGTTCTCTTGGTTGTTTTACTGTCACTTGACCTCGCTTAACTCCCCTTCTCACGGCACCCTACCGATAACTTACTTTGCTGGTTAGTCCTGTGATGGTGATCCACATGTTAGTCTAATAAGAATGAGTTGGTTCGAAAAATGAAGAGAAAAGAAAAGAAAAGAAAGAAAAACAACAGAAGGAAGAGGGAGAGGGTTGTCCCAATGATTGCGAAATTTCTTGATTCTTAAATCTTGCTGGATAGATCTCTAGGGTGTGCGATGAAAGACTGGCTATTGCAAAGGATTGTGTGTCGCCCTACTTGTGCTGCTTATCTCCGCAATTGGTCAAGTACGGAAGTTAACTATCCTTTTCTAAAATCTAAAAATGTGTCGAAACTCCATGATACAGTACTCGTACAGTATTCCACGGCATAGCGAGTCTACGGCATAGCGAGAATGCCCATACAAGTTATCCCTGTCCTATAAAAGTTCTATGGGCGTTCTCGCCTCATCGTAGACTCGCTTCGCCGTGGGTTACTATACTGTATTCGAGTACAGTGGAAGGACTTCCTAACTTGTCAAGTATTATACGGTATGATGCTTATCGCATTCCCACGCCGGGTAACCAGCTGACTCCCAATCCTTACCAGCCCGGGAAACGCTATCTTTCGGCACATTTTGTACTGGCAGGGGTACCGGGTATTGAACAAAATTATGATCCCAATATCAATTCCCATCACCGTATCATGCCATAATAACTCTACCCCATGCTTTCTCAACTAACCAATCTTCCTTCCCCCCCTTCTCTCTCCGGAGCCTTCCTATCCTCCAACCCTCCGGCAGCAAATGATTCGTTAATGCTTTGCCATTCCATATTCGCTTCCTTGCAGCTTACCGCAGGTCTATTATGATGACAATCTCTATATTACACGGTCCCCTGCAACAAACTAACTACCAGAAAAAATAAAATAAAAGAAAGACCGGGGGGATCTGAGTGCGCAGGGCTGCTCGTACTCGAGTACAGGTACCTGGTCGATCCACTCTGAACGAGAATGTCGACCGATGATTACTATATGGCATGGCATTTTATGGCCTTTTATTTTATCCGGCATTCAAAGCCGTAGGAAGTTTGGCTATATGATTACATATAGGACTTCACTCGTTTAAGTACCGTATACGGGTGTACTCGTAGGGAGCGAGGAGTGTCTGAAGATAAGGGGGGCTGTGGTTGTTTGTGGATTTTTCGCCATATATTTTGTGGATCTCTCTGTCTTCGGGTATCGCACTTGCTTGCTACGAGTACTATCGGGTACCGTGCCACAATCTAACCCAATCCTAACTTACCGCACCTACCTACGGTACGCCCCAGCGCCGCAAACAAAGTTTTTGTACTACCCCGCCGTCCCGTAAATAGTCCTCCGGAGCGATACATGATTATGAAGATTCTCATCAACCAGCCCGCACTCCGGCGCGGTACTATGCAGGCGCACAAAATGGTGAGAAGAACCAGTTAGACTTACCGAGAAAGAGAGAGAAGGCTTGGCTGACTAGCTAGCGAACCCCGTCCGTCCCTCTGTCCGTCCGTTCGTGAACTCCAGATACCGGCATGTTGAGTGAATCATCGGAGCTCTCTCTCCCTCTCGCCGGATCGGCCCGAGTCAATCGGTCAGTCCATTCATGGGCTCCTGCGTCTCATCTCAACTTCACAACGTTACACCAGGAACGTGAAAGAGTGCTTTGCACCGTAACCTAGCAAGTGCCGGACCCTAACGCCACTTCTGCGAAAAATAAGAAAGAAGAAAAGAAAGGTAAGCAGAAGGGGACGAAGAAGGAGGAAAAGAAGGAAAGAACGCCCCCCCCTCCCCATCCGATCAATTCATCCATCGCACTTTACTTGTATAACAACCCGGCGCGAGCGCACAGGGACGCCGCGACAAACAAAGGAAAAAAAACAAAAAGCAAGAACAAGAACAAAAGTGGGGTGCGTAGCGGCACAGCAGAAGGGAGGACAGCCCCCTCTACTAGGTATCCTGCTAAGCAACTACTAAATCGCCACGCCTAGAAAACACAAAATCGGACAAGAACCTGCCAGATAGACCTTCAACCCTTCCTCCTCACGATACCCGGCCAATTGTCGAGCATTCGAGCGCCTCGACACAAAGAACGCATTACTTAATTACCCAGTCTCTTACAAATAGCCAAGTACGATGGAACAAGTAGATTGCGATATGTAACTCAAATCCGGGAGCTAACCGTGGTAAGAACCTGACCCGAAACAACACTCTGACCGACGCAACGCAACCAAATTTCACGTGAGAGAGAGAGATATATGGAGAGAGGAAGAGAACGTAAAAGGCCTCACCGGCGCTCGAGAAGAAGAAAAATGGTTACGATAACCGTATAAGGAAAAAACATCTTACCTGACTCCTTTTTTTTCTTTCCCCTCCTTCCAATACGCCACGAACACCGCCGACTGACTGACTGACTGACTGACTGACCGACCGATCGGGATCATCAGGTACAGCACAATAGTGCAATTTTCCATCTCTCGTAGAATAGAACAACACGTCCTTGCGACTAGATCGCTACAAAGTACAATAGATAGATAACACATGGTTGAGACTAATTAGTTAGTTAGTTTGTTAGCTAATTAATTAATTAATTAATTAATTACCTAACCTCTAGCAACAGTTGCTCTACGGGTACGGGTATGATACCCCTAAGGAAATAATAGACAGGGTTCTTATACTACTCGAGCATCATGTTTTCCCCCAATGGAAATGGTGTAAAACCAGGTTTTCACTGGGCTTCACTTAAGTTAGATGCGACCTCCCATCCCATCCCATCCCATCCCTCCCATCCCTCCCATCCCTTCCCTTGCTTATCGGTACCTGACTTGTATGATACCCCGCTGTCAGGTTCCGAAGAGATGGGCGAGGAAGGAAGGAAGGAAGGGAGTACAAGCCACCGGGCCGGTTCGTAATAGTCAAATTCTTGCTTGTCGATTCTGCCCTTTTGTTTCTGGGCTGCTTATGCATTGTTTTTTTTGTTCCGGTGGATGCCGTATTGTATGTTTGTGCTGTACGGTAGTTAGTTACGTAAGAATGTGATGATCTTTTTACGCCCTTTTCCTTTTTCATTAAATTTTGTTAAATATTTGATTGTTTAAGGGCACTAGTACTGCTGTGCGGTGTTTCCTTTCTAGACTCAAGTGATGCGTAATAAACCCGGCGCGCAAACATTACTACCACTCCTAGCACTGCACCTTATCAAAATACGGATCATTCCATTAGATTTAGAGGAAAAGGTACTACTTATAATGAAGAAAAAAAAGAATAAAGTATAATAAGTGGGAATAAGAAGTCAGTCAGTCAATCAATCAATCAAAACTTATCACAAAAGGAAAAGGAAATAGGACAAGAAAAACGCTTTCAATAAACTCAAGCCGCCGTATACCCCTTACCGTAGAAATCAAAAAAAAAAACACAAAGCAAGAAAACGAGGAAGGAAAGAAAGAAAAACACCCAGGGAGTAAAAATATACTGTACATACATTTGTTAATGATACTTAAACATCTTTGATATAATACCACCAAATCCATAAGCGAGAAACCCACACAAAAACGAAACAAAACAAAAAAAACCGGATATATCAATCAATCAAAAAGCATCTTTGCTTGCCGCCCATAGATTTTTTTGCAAAAACTGAAAACCAAAATCAAAACCGAATCAATAGAAAAAAAAATCAAAATCAAAAGGGACATTTCGTAACGTGAAGCCCAATAATGTACGTGTAGTTAAAAAGAGACAAAAGGGGAAGGAAGGAAAAAAAGTGACTTAACGTCAGAATACAAGTTAAAAAATGCTAGTTTAGAATAATAATTTGGACAAAAAAACACACACCGGTGAAAAGTAAGGAAAGACCACTAAGTATATGGTATCTTTTTTGGAAATAAAAAATAAAATAAAACAAGAATTCAAAAAAGAAGAGGAGAAAACTTTCACAAAAGAAAAGAAAAAAAGAAAAGCAAGAAGAAAAAACCCTCACGCAACTCCATCGTTGATTATAGAAAATAATGTTAATTATTTTCGAGACGGACCGAGGATTGGCTGAATGGCGAGGTTGTACAAGATTATTTTATTTATGGCGGTTAGAGCTGCCAAGACGGCGAATTTCAGCTGAACTCGCACCTTGCAAGAGAAAGAAAGGGGTTGATGAATATGCAGTAAGATGTTGCTGTTAACGATCCGCCGAACTCGGCCGTAGCAGGTTGCATGGGAGCGCACACCCTGCTACTCTCAAAACCTCCTCTTCTTTTTCCCTAATTCCGTGCCTTCTCCCCTCCCCCCGTTGAGTTCCGTAACCGACAGCTCTCCATTGTAACTCTCCTGACAATCATGTACGCCGATCGTTCCGAACCTTACGAAAAATGAATAACTCATTCCGCGTATAAAAAGCAACTAGAAAAACAAAAGAAACTAGATGCAGTGCAGAATGGTATGGATCAAACCAGAAAGTCGCCGTGCCAAAATAAAAAAAACACCCAGAGAGATGCATGTAAAAAGGTGCACCCTTTAAAATTCGCCAAAACGCTCAAAACCATATGATATTAGAAAAGCAAAGTTTTGAATATTCAAGAAACGTCACCCGGTAGTTGGCCTTGTTGTGCAGCACCCGAAACCGATTCTCGGCCTTCTGCTGCAACGGGCCCGTGCGGATAGTGGACCACTTGTGCCCCAGCGGTATTTCCCGATGCAGTATTAGGATCAAGATAGGATGTTAGATCCCATGAGGTACGCTGCCCCTGTGCAGACATTTGCTGCTGGCTCGGGGCAAGTGGTTGATGAGGATGCCAGATAGGCTGCTGTCCCTGCTGTCCGGCAGATGGTGGTGGCAATGCAGGGACTTGAGCTGGTAACTCTGATGAACCTCCAGGGCGATGGGTTGGGGGAGATGAGGTGGCAGAAGGTTGTTTGATTGGTGGTGGACCCGCGGTTCCGGTTAGGCTTGCTGATGGCCCAGATGACGAGGATGTCGGTCCTGTCACCGTTGGGGGTGAGGGCACTGGGGGGACCGCAGTTTCATTTGAACCTGATTGTGATGCTTCATTGACGGACCCACCGGGATATGCAGAGGCGCCTGGAGCAGTAGGAATTACCGAAGCCGTTGAAGAATAGCTGGCACACTGTCGGAATGTTTAGCAATGTATCAGGGGGAGCCGCGGACAGGGATGACCTACATATTTGCCAATAATCTTCTTCAGGGCGTGTCCTAACACAGACCACGGGAAAACCTTGACATCCTTCTCAATATTCCTAGGCTTAGGGTTGGGGAAAGCCATTATCAGCTTGAAAAAGTTCTCGCTATCAGACTTGGCTTTTGATACGGTTAACGGCCTAAACCCTTCCAAATTCCTTCGGATCCGATTCTTCTCTTCAACTGTAAACCGTACGGCAATCAAAGATTCCAATAGATAAATGCAATCAACACTAGTAACAAAGCACTCCGACTTCTCAGCCCACCAAATGCAACTGATGCAAATGCTATTGGGCTGCCTATCATTCGGTGCCACGGGTCGGAATGTAGTGTGAATTGTGCTTCCCTTCTGTCGTCGCCAGAATTGCACTAATCTCCTCCTGCTGTCCCACTCCTCAGGGTTCCAGTTTCGCGCCATATCCCCCAACTCTCCCTGAATGTCAAGAACTGCCTTTTCTGGATAAAGCCCGTAAGGGTTGAAGCCGGTGCCTGTACCACTAGGTCCCCCTTGCGCTGGGGGTGGGGCTGTGTGAGCGGCTTGCTGTAAAGTAGAAGTTCTAATCAGAGTTGGATTGGGTGTGTTGGACGGTGAGGGCAAGGAAGCAGGAGGCTGATTGGGGGAAGTATCTGATCTCATTTGTCGCGGCGCAGACGGATGCGCACTGGATGGCTGTACCGGATACGGTTGAACCCATGGTTGCCCTGCCTGCGCAGGCTGCGAACTACTGGCTGGGTATGAAGGATAACCATAAGCTCGTGGCGGTGAAGTCTGTGGTCGGTAGCCGGAACCTTGAGCAGATTGCTCAGGGCTGTACCCGGAGTAGAGATAGCTTCTTTCGTCATTGGAGTGCGATGCGAATGGAGGGATCCCACTCGGGCCTGGAGCAGAATAACCATAGCCATAATCTTCACTCTTCGGGCGTATTGGTTGGCTGGTAGGTCTCTTTGCTGGCCCCCTTGAAGAATCATCAGGCTCTGCAGTATTCTTCCGTTTCCGGCTCCCCCTGGGAGGTGAGCTAAATGACTGCTGATCTGTGTACGTGAATGTACCAACATCGAACGTGTCTAACTCCTGACCATCGGCATCCTCAATGTTCAAGTAGACCGTTACCTGAGGAGCGACCCAACCCGTCAATGAAAAAGCAGGAATTTCACCTGTCAACCGGTACATCCCAGCACTTTCCTCTCTGCGAACAGTCGTGTTACATCTTCGGGAACCAAACATGAATCGGAAAGAACGAGAGTCAGTTGTCAAATCAGTGGGGGATTGTAGAAGCACAGAAAAATGACCTCCTTCAACTCCTTGTGTGGGACGATATCCCACTACTCTTGGGCCTTGGTCTTCGAAACTTTGAGAGGGATAAGCAGGTTCACTCAGACTACTTGGGTGTTGCTGTGGTGGTGGTGGGCCATGAGAAATATGACTGGGTTGTTGCGGTGGGGGTACATAATGAGTTTGAGGATGATTGTAACCATAGGCAGGTTGTTGAGGGTTTGGGAGATGCTGGGTTTGCGAAGGCCTCGTATCATACCCTATAAACAGAAAGAAGAAAAAAAAAAGTATTAGACAAATGTTCTAGAATTATACTATGTCAAGGAAGCTACAAGTGTAATGAAATATACCTGCTTGCTGTTGAGGGGATTTCCCGTAGGCCGACATTGAGACGACCCCGGCCGAAAAGCCTGACTTGGCCAGAAGGCCGTCTTCGTTCAACCCGTTTCGCAGATTTGGGTATTGCCGAAACTCGTTGAATGGGTAAGGCGACAGTAAGGCCGGCTGCATGCGCAAGAGGTTTTTAGCTTCCACTAACAGCGCAAAAAAAAAATAAGGAGTAGAGAGAGACAAAGGACAAGACAATAACAAAAAAAAAACCACTTTTCAAGAAAAAAAATGGGAAGGAATAAAATGGAATACCATGAAATATGAGAATGCAACGGAAACGGAAAGAGGACGAAATGAAATATTATCACACCTCTGGGACTTGAATTTGTACTGCGCTGACTGCCACGGTTATTGATGTAGTGGTTTAAACGGGAAGACGCGCTGGGGTGCGTCGTCGTTTGAAGGAAGGAGGAAAGAGAAAGCGTCCAGGGGAGAACGGGAGAAGGACGTGGTTAGCGGAGGGGGAAGATCTCCTTGGATGTATGTACAATAGTAAGTTTAGGTACTGGGGTGCTACAACAATAACGAGGCTCCTGGGGCTGGGGTCTGAGTGAGTGAGTGAGTGGGTGTGTGTGGTGGAGGCGGAGGGCGCACTAGTGCGAAGCGGTAGTGTGAGTGCCCAGGATTGTGTTGCTCGAAGCCGGTCTCTCGGGAAGCTGTAGCGTAACAACAAGGGAGTTATACGGTAGCGTATAGTTGACGGCGAGTGAGTGAGGGTGGTGTGTAGTAGTGAGTGAATGTGAGCGTGCGTTATCACAATAACCTGGTGACTATAGCCGTGTAGCAATACTATTCCATAAAACACAACACCAAGAAAACTAAAACTGTTAGAGACCAAAGTGACTCGCTGACACAACCCCTTTGAACTTTAAACAAATGTGAGAAGCTGCGGGTAAACAGGATGAGATAAAGTCGATCACTCAGAGTTTATGTACTGGCAGATATGTACGGTCATAAAGCTCGGAGGAGGAAGGAAATAGAGAGTAAGTGGTGAGGTAAGGGTAAGGTATGTATGGATAGGAGGGGGGTAAGTTTGTTTGAGGTAAGTAAGGTAAAGAGAGGTAAGTGCAGCGTTTGAGAGCAGTGGCGAGGACGGAGACGCAATGGAAGGGGGGTGGTGGCGTTGTTATGAGGAGCTCAAGCTGAATCTCGGAGAT
>Ga0307507_10003215_pt1 | contig 32255 bp, 26 predicted proteins | sample 7_EM_MG_FD_207223 | JGI IMG/M metagenome (GOLD analysis project Ga0307507, IMG submission 207223) | Populus trichocarpa ectomycorrhiza microbial communities from riparian zone in the Pacific Northwest, United States - 7_EM | ecosystem: Host-associated > Plants > Roots > Unclassified | place... | reverse complement strand
TTTGTTATCTTTTACACTATGAGATCAGTTGACTCATAGGTTTTCACATGACGACGCAATAGCGTGTCATCGGTTTATTGTTATTGGTTGATATTTGACATGACGCACGATTGTGGTCATGTGGTTTATGTATTTCGCACATGACTCATAGTTATGAGTCATGGGTTTTGCGCATGTGACCCCGTTAGGGCACATGACTTGTTTTATGAGTTTTGATTGGTTGCGAGATAAGGCGCAGCGGACTCGGACGAGTCAGCTGATGGATTTCACACTATGACTCACTATGAGTCATGAGTCGCGTGACGCGAGGGTACTAGTCACGCAGGATTAGGGTTGAGGGAAGAACCCCTATATAAGGGCACCCTCGGGGCAGGAGATTTGGGTTCTTCACGCAACCATCTAAGTTCTTTCATGCTATTTACTTTCAATACAAAGATCTTTATCTATCATGCTTTCGGGAATCAAGACACGACTGTCTTATAGGAGCCTAGCGATCGACGTTGCTAGATAGGAGTCAACAGACTTAGCTATCGCGACAGCTATTGGGCCAAGAGAAGTGATCGTTAGAAGACTATCGGTTACCTGCTGCAAGTATCACCCGGAGAGGAGAGGATTGTAACACTATCCCTCCCAGTCAGAGTGTTAACTTCATGGTTATTGACCGCGTAGAAATGGGCCTTATACCGGCGTGTAGCTGGCGTCATGCCCAACAACCTCCCGCAAACAGAATTGAAATCCGTCCAGCGGTTGTGGAAGAATCTGCAATCGAGTAAAATTCCGCCAGCATAGTACCTAAGACCCCCTCCACAGAAGACAGTGAAATCCTGGGTTTTGATGCCACAGGGACGTACTTTATACGGTTGTGTAGCTGGCGTCGAGCCCAACAACCTCCCGCAAACAGAATTGGAATCCGTTACGTAGTCGTGGAGATATCAGCCATCGAGTAAAATTCCGCCAGCATGCTCCCTAAGACCCCCTCCACAGAAGACAGCGAAATCCTGGGTTTTGATGCCACAGGGACGTACTTTATACCGGCGTGTAGCTGGTGTCGAGCCTAACAACCTCCTGCAAACAGAATTGGAATCCGTTCAATGGTCGTGGAGAGATCAGCCATCGAGTAAAGTTCCGCCAGCATGCTCCCTAAGACCCCCTCCACAGAAGACCACGAAATCCTGAGTTCTGATGCCACAGGGACGTCCCTTATACCGTTGCGTAGCTAGCGTCAAGCCTAACAACCTCCCGCACAGAGAATTGGAATCTATCGAGCAGTCGTGAAGTAATCTATCATCGAGTAAGATTCCGCCAGCATGCTACCTAAGACCCCCTCCACAGAAGTCAGCTTAATCCTGAGTTCTGATGCCATAGGGACGTCCCTTATACCGTTGCGTGGCTGGCGTCAAGTCCAACAACCTCCCGCAAATGGGATTGGAATCTGTCCAGCGGTCGTGGAGTAATCTGCCATCGAGTCAAATTCCGCCAGCATAATATCTCCACAAAAGACAGTCACTTCATGGGTTTTGATGCCACAGGGACGTACCTTATACCGTTGCGTAGCTGACGTCGAGCCCAACAACCTCCCTCCAACAGAATTGGAATCCGTTCAGTGGTCATGGAGAGATCAGCCATCGAGTAAAGTTCCGCCAGCATGCTCCCTAAGACCCCCTCCACAGAAGACCGCCAAATCCTGAGTTCTGATGCCACAGGGACGTCTCTTATACTGTTGTGTAGCTAGCGTCGAGCCCAACAACCTCCCGCAAAGAGAATCGGAATCTATCCAGCGGTTGTGGAGTAATCTACCATCGAGTAAAATTCTGCCAGCATGCTACCTGAGACCCCCTCCACAGAAGTCAGCGAAATCCCGAGCTCTGATGCCACAGGGACGTCCCTTATACCGTTGCGTAGCTGACGTCGAGCCCAACAACCTCCCGCAAACAGAATTGGAATCCGTTCAGTGCTCATGGAGAGATCTGCCATCAAGTGAAATTCCGCCAGCATGCTACCTAAGACCCCCTCCACAGAAGGCAGCGAAATCCTGGGTTCTGATGCCACAGGGACGTCCCTTATACCTTTGCGTAGCTAGCGTCAAGCCCAACAACCTCCCGCAAAGAGAATTGGAATCTATCCAGCGGTCGTGGAGTAATCTACCATTGAGTAAAATTCCGCCAGCATGCTACATAAGACCCCCTCCACAGAAGTCAGCCAAATCCTGAGTTTTGATGCCACAGGGACGTACTTTATACCGGTGTGTAGCTGGCGTCGAGCACAGAATGATGCCGGTGTCAGGATTAGGATCGGTAGCGTGGTTGTGGTGGAGTCTTCAGGGTAGCCGTGGGGGTGAGGATGTTGAGTGGTGAGGGGAAAGAGAGCAGTCGCGTTGCGTCAAACGCTAAGTGCCGAGAAACCACAACAACTTCTAGTAGTAGAGACTGTCATAGCTATCACTCGCTTTCAGACTCGAGTGAGCTGGCATTTTCGCTCTCTGAAAGATCAAGTTCTGAAAATAGAACTCTCTGTCGCTCACTGGCAGGCCGGTGTGATTAGCGCCATATTAAGATTAAGAGTATGGTGGCTTTCTCACTTGGCGCCCATACTGACCCAATCAGTTTTGTCAAGGGTACCCCCTTTCCAGGTATAAGAGATGGCTGGAAAGAGATAGGGGTAATATTCAAGATGTACCGTGAATGTGGAGTGATTGAGTGGTGCATCTGGAGATGCGATGGTGTTGTGAGCTGCGTCAGGAAACATGGGGTGTAAGGTTGTGTAGTCAGTAGCGTCCGGGGTAAAGCTGTATGGCAAGTGTACCTCCTGATTCACCTGGCGCAAGCGAAGGCGGCAACCTAGCTCTAGGTGCACCTAACGTTGAGGGCGCAAAGTTACTGTATCTGGTATCCTGAGGCAACAGCGGTGTGCCTGACGCAAGATATGTTTTTGCTGATGAACTTCTCCCATTATTGAGAAGGTGGATCTACGGTCAGTCGGTGGTGGGAAGGCTGTGGAAAAAGAAGGGGTGGCTCAGGAAAAGCCTCTGATGACTGAGGAAGGTGGCATGGACCAAATGGTTGTGGCTGATGAAGAAAATGTGGTGGTGGCTACATTTGGGACTGATACTGTGGCTGTGGAGTTCCGAGAGAAGAGAAGGAGGTTGGAGGATGAGGTCCGGGTGGTGGAGGAAGATGTGGTGGTAGGGGGCAAGATAGTGCCTTTAGGGGCGCTTGAGCCGAGAAAGGTGGAGGTGGTAGAAGTAGGGAGTTCGACGGTGGTGCCTAGGGCGCCCAGGGCGACACAGGTGTTAAGGGAGGGAGAGGTGGTGCATGGGGCACCAGCTGGCCATAGAGGAAGAGGTGGGACTGGGGTTGGCATGGGACTGAGTAGGGGGGGGGGTTTAAATGTTTTTGGGAGAGGAGATTGGGGTGGTAGTATGTCTGGCGGGGTCACCTTTAGGGGTGGCACCAGAGGGTTTTATGCTCGTGGAAGAGGGAGAGGTGGTGGTAGGGATGGGCAGGATAGATTGTTTTTCCTTCTGATTATCAATCATAGCACCCATTACAAGTGTTATGGTTGATGGTGAGGGGAGGGATTGAGTTGAGGGTAGAGATGTGACCAGAGGGAAGAGGAGAGGAAGAGGTGGGAGAATACCGATGACCTCTGGATCGACATGCATGTTTTTTTATTTTTAGTGACGAAGTGACGAACGATCCTGGACGACCTGATAGAGGAGACTTCTGAGTAGTAAACCGAGTTCTCGAATAGGCATTGGGGGAGTGCGCCAGGGATTGGATGTCCTGGATTTCTGCACGCTATGACCCCAGGGGCGAAAGGAAGAAGTTTTACTTATTTTGTTTTATTTAGTATTTTTGGGTTGCATGACTGGACCGGGTGACGTACCTAGTGTACATACAGGTCGTAGATATGGGTATGATTCTTTTGTTCTAACTAGGTTTTTTTCGCTATTGGTTGGGATGGAGGAGTTTTCAGTTGATTTGTAACCTGGAGAGAGGAACGGGTCTGAGTGCATGGATTGAAAGGGGAGAGGTACGACTAGGGCATACAGATTGAATACTATAGAAAGCCCTATAGTGTATTAGATAGCTGGTAGTTAGCTAATAAATACCGAAAGTTATGATAAAAATAAAAATAAAAAAAGTATTCGGATGACTTGGCACCAAGATTCGCGAGCTTGGGTGGCGATTGTGACGTCTTGGCGCCAAGTCATCTGGATGCTTTTGGCATGGACAAGTGCCGTACGGTACTCACTGGAGCGAATATGGCTTGCACTGTGATGACGGCCCGTCCCACCAGTCGTATCAGCCCGAACCTCCCTAATGTCAATGTCATTGTCAACGCCAACGACCAATGCCCAACGCCCAGCTCGTGCAGCCGTTCCAAGACCGAATCGGAGTTCCCGGGACGCCGCAGTCTACCGGCAGCTAGCATGATCTCTATTGGACTGATAGGCTCGTGACTTATAGAAGTTCTAAGATGGCATGGTTGGAAAACAGGACCTTCACCACATCACACAAAGTGCACCAGACTTGCAGATTCTAGATCAGGGAGCCCAGAAAGAGGCAGAGGCGGAAAATATATTCGGCAGGGGCGAGGCATAACAACGCAAGACTGGGCGGGGTGGCAGGGTTGAGTCGTTACGCTGGAGGAACGACGGGAGGGAGAAAAAAGAGAAGAGAAGAGGGGAGGGAAAAAAAAACGCAACCCCTAGCATGAGAGAGATTCTGCTCCATCATCTTGCACATCACGTTGCTAGAGGGACCAAGAGCGTGGCTTTTGTCGTCCTAATTCCTTACACGGGTTTGGACCCCTATAGTCTCCATTCTTACTGTGCCCGGTTTTCTAACTATGCAAAATCCTTCAACAACACACCCTGACGTTTCTCTTGGAATACCGGTGGATGTCCAGAGATCGTGTGTATGATGGAGTACTACTAGTAGTAGAGCCCCGCTATAGTGGGCACCGGTGGCAGCTTTGTAATGAATTCTATGGTAGAATTGAATCTTTTCAGAAGTTATTACAGTACCGTGATTAAACCACCGGACCGGTATTCCCAATAACTGTGAGTACCGGTACTGTAGTATGTGTAGACGACTGTCTACGGCAGCCCTCCTTCTCCTCCTCTTGCACTAGTACACAGACGCAACAGTCGCCTACCCGTACGCCATGCCCTATCGCGCAAACCCTACCATCAAGCACCTATTCAGTAGCTCGGCCCCCAAAAATCAAAGGGCCGGCCGAGGCTCTATCTGGAAGATCTCTTCCCCTGACCGAGCACCCAACTAGCGGGCGGAAACAAGTCCACCTCCGACTCTGCCATCCTCTCTTCCCTGCCATGATGCGATAATAGGGAGCTCTCGATACAGTAATAGGTCGTGATGGAACATGATTTCCCCGTTCTCGTTTAGTCTGCTCTAGCGCTGGACGAGGGTAGGGTGGGGAAATATTTGCTATGTTAGGAATCTCGCGCTGTGATAGTACGGATCTTGTTGTTTGGCCTGCACTAGAAGTATCGTATAGTACAAAGCGAAAAGGGACCCTTGTTTCAACGAACTCAAACCTGACGAGGACTGGATAAGGACACTAGAAACATTTGTTTTTCTCGAAAAAGAAAGAGAGAAAGAAAGGAAAGAAAACCTTGTTGACACCGGTTAGCATCCGAAAGATGCCGCCCGCCTGCCGCCTCGTCGGCGTGGATGTGGAAGTGGGCTTGCAGGTACCGTATGGTAACCGTAGCTGGCGAGTGAAAAAAAGGAGAGGAAAAAGAAAGCAAAAGCCACCGAAGAAGCAGGATACGAGTGCCGATAGTACCGGTATGTTTTTACAGCACTGTATTGTACCAGTACGAGTACTGTAGCAGAGATATGATACGTAATGGATTCGGAATTCCTACCTGCGTGGTACCCCGATGGCAGTGGGCGTGGTTTTTTATTTTATTTTTAACACTGGTTGTGGAGTTCTTAGTTACTCTTTTTTCTTTTCTATATTTTGTCTTATCAGTCCATCTCTGATATAGTAGTGAGGTTGGCCGATGGAACGGCTTCGGCTCGCCTCTCGCTCGGCGTCCCGGCCAGGGTCAGAACAATTCCTAAAAGGAAGGCCGGGGCGGAGGGGGACACGTCGTAAACCAGAAGGAAGCCCTCATTCATTACGGTAATTTGCCGAAGTGGGGAGCGGAATCGGAGCACCAAGAAAAGGGCTGAAAAATGAATTAAATAAACTACCGTATTTTTGACGATGGTAACACAACTTGGCATGCCTCGCTCATTCCCTCTCTTTTTGGCAAGTCCAGTTCGACTATTTTGTCCTGTTGTGCACAAAGTCACGCAAGTATCTCATCCTAATTCCACTTGTGATCTCTCAACGGTCTGCTTTGATCTGGTGGTTACGGGTAGGTGAAGAGATTCCTACTTTCTAGCGGCTGTTGCTAGGATTGCGTGAAACCAACGAAAAAAGCCACGAGCTCGAGCATTTGGACACTCCCCGAGTGAGAAGAGTGATTCCGCGTGAGACATTGGTCTTGGTAGGTCTCAAATCTTTCTCCTCCCTCTTACACGATCTTGGCTTGTTCCCGCGGGAGGCTGACGGTAGCCCCCGCCAGCCAGGTCGGGAGGGGGGGGAGGCGGTGAAGTTGGGAGTGGAGATCTCGGCTGGCGCATCATGCCTGCGCACTCCAGCTTGGAAGTCTTGGAGAGGATACCCATACTCTTGGTGTCTTACCATAACGAACATACAGGTATCCAAAACTGCTGCCATTGAGTTACGATGGTACTGGTAGCATGTGGTATGATGCTGTACGTGTACTAGTGCTGTACCGGTAGTAGAGAAGTGGTTTCTGTTTTTCTTTTTACTTTCATGCGATTGCCTTACTGGTACCCCCTTTCTTGCTTCTCCACTCGTGCCCAGCAGCTAGCTCTGACAAGTAAGTGCCGGTAACAAAGCAAAACTACATCACATCTGGTTTTTGCCCTCTCTCCTGAAAGAAAAAAAAAGAAAAGAAAAAAACAAGGGTTAACAATCCCTTCCCAAGGAATTTGCAGAACGCTCTACAACTTTGTCTCTCCATGATCTTATAATACCGTTCCCTATTCTCAAGGGAGGAGAAAAAAAAGGAACAATACAATTGACGATTTCCTGCAACAGTTGCATTTTTTTTACTTACTAGCTTGCCTGGTATGGACTATTTATACTTTAACATATTGCGTTCGCGCAAGAGGTGGAATGGGAGGAGTCCCGCATTCTACAGTACGGGTTTAGTACTGGTAGTGGTCGTACTGTAACAAGAAAAGTGTCTTGCCTTTCATTCTCTTTTTGTTTAGCCTGCGAGTGGGCTAGACCAGTACTGTGCCACCCACTCGTTCTAATGCCAGTGCTGGTGTTGTGCCGGACTCGCTTCTTTTGTGTCCCAATCTAAGCATAATACCTTCTGGTTAGTGTTAAAGATATCGGTATTTGTGGATAGTTAGAGTGCACATGACTCAATCAATTCAATTCGACAAACCCTACCCGCCTATGAATATAGTATCATAGCACAGAACTGCAAGAACTAATTGGCACTGTCCTCGGAATAACTGTGCCGGGCCCGTTTTACCTGCTCGAGCGCCGGTACCTGCATACCCTTGTCTAGATGTGAGATGGGTGGATCTTTACAGTGGTACGGTACACCCAACCGGCTCATTCAGACTACCGGTACCATCCTTGAAGTTGTTCCCCCCCCTTTATGGAATTGTCTGGTCCCGCAGGACCTTGTCCTGCATTGGGCAGTGTGAAATGTGTGGGTGAGAAAAAAGAAAATCAAAATGGGAGAGAAAGGAAGTGAAGGAGAAAAGTGAACCATCTTTGGGGTTCAACCTTCCGGGATCTGTCTATACGCCAGCTGCGATAACTTACCCACTGGCTTGCTGGGGTGTGAGTTAATGAGTGGGTGAGTGGGTGGGCGAAAAATATATATATCTATCCCCCCAAGTCCCCTCAAACCACCATCCTCTTTGTTCGGATCATCACGAGTCGAGTTCCCCTCAAACGGTACCTCTACTCCACTGTTCGTTCTTCCAAACTCTGGGCCATTGTGCACCTGTCCTTTCGCTGCTCTCTCCGTCTTTCTTTAATTGCTCGACTTAATCCACCCACTTTCCTTTTTTAACTATTAATTTTTGGTTTAATCAATTCAGAACTTCTGATCTGAAAAACAATGCGGTATTCTACTACTCTTAGTATGCTGAGTGGCATCGCGGCCCTCAGCAGCTTCGCCATGGCCCACCCGCAACTGGTCAAGCGTGTCAATTCCCCGGATGATACATGTGGGCTTCTAGTCGGTGGTGCACCCGGGGGTGGCTATACCTGTACCTCCGCGAATACTGGGACGTGCTGTTCGCAGTATGGATATTGTGGTGCTACCGCCGACTATTGCGGGAATGGGTGTCAGGCGGCGTACGGGGTGAGCTTTTTTTTTTTACTTTAAATTTTACTCTTTTACTTTCTCGGTTGCGGCTGCTGGCTGGGTTTGCTTTCTCTTTTCTAAGTGGATGGTGGAGATTTTGGAATGAATTTGGCTGAGTTCGAGAATGAATGGCTGACTTTGGATGCGTTCAGACGGGTTGTACGACTGGTGGTGGCGGTGGTGGTACTGACCCGAATTTATGCGGTCCTGCGAACGGGGGCAATAGTTGCGTGACGGGGTCTTGCTGCTCGGCCAACGGTTTCTGCGGAACTACAGATGTACGATCATATCCATGCACTCTGCAGCTATCCAAAATCAAGCAAAACTGATAATTGCTCAAAACAGGATTACTGCCTCCCGGCGAACGGCTGCCAAGCTGCTTACGGGGTAATTCGCCTCCCCCTCTATATATAAAAAAGAACCAAATTCTAACATTACCCCTCAAAGATCTGCAACTCAACTAGCACCGGAGGTGGCGGCGGTACCCTCACCGACTGTGGCCCTACGGGCGGGAATGCTGTCTGCCCCACTGGCCAATGCTGCAGCCCAGCTGGCTTCTGCGGGACCACAGAGGACTATTGCACATCTCCGGACTGCCAACGGGGCTTCGGAACCTGCGACAGCGATCAGACTCCCGCCGGTGCTTCCACCGCCGATATACCCCGACCACTCATCGGCAGCGTGCCCTACAACAACGACATTTACGACTGCAAAGATCCAGGCCATATCGCACTCACATTCGATGATGGTCCTTACATCTACACTAATGATCTACTGGACAAACTCGCGGCGTACAACTTTAAGGCTACGTTCTTTATCACGGGGGTTAATAATGGAAAGGGTGCTATTGATTCCACGCCTGCGTGGACGAGTGTGATTCAGAGGATGATCACGGACGGACATCAGGTTGCATCTCATACTTGGAGTCATGCGGATTTGTCCACACTTACGGAAGCGGATCGAAGGACGGAAATGATCAAAAATGAGATGGCGCTCCGAAATATCATTGGGAAGATCCCGACTTACATGAGGTACTGATCCCTTCCCCCTCCGGACACAGGAATTTGCACTCACAATTGTTGTGGTCAAGGCCACCATACTCATCTTGCAACGCTGCTTGTAAGGCCACTCTACTGGCTCTTGGATACCACGTCACGTACTTCGACCTTGACACTCAGGATTACTTGCACACCACCCCCGAAACGAACCAGATTTCTAAGGATCTTGTGCATGCCATCATTTCTGCCGCGAACCCTGCTACCGCGGAATTCCTGGCCATTGCTCATGATATCCATGAACAGACGGTGCATAATTTTACCACATCTATGTTTGATGATATGGTTACCTATGGCTTTACTGGTACGTTGTTGTCCTTACCTTGAAGAAGGCGAAGTGAATGCTAAATATGAGTGAACAGGTGTCACGGTAGGAAATTGTTTGGGTGATCCTGAGGCCAACTGGTACAGGAGCGCTGGATCGAACAGTAAGTAAACATTCCAGTTATGTCCGGTTAAGGGTAGAGGGTTATGTAAAGGGTGCGAAAGAGTTGTAAATTCGCAGTTCTATTGTACATGTGGAGAATCTATATAATTTTGATTTTGCAATGCAAGTCGATATCAATTCTTATCATATTTTTATAGCTACAACGAGCTCCTCATCTACTACTACTAGTAGCAGCAGCAGTTCCTCAAGCTCCAGCTCTGAAACTACAACAAGCACCTCGACCAGCAGCTCTTCCACAACAACCTTGACCAGTACTCCGACTACCAGCTCTTCCACAACAACTACAAGTAGCTCTACTGGCTCTCCATCGTTGTCTACAACCTCCACCACCTTAACTACTTCTACTAAGCCGACTACCACCAAGCCGTCTACCAAGCCAACCCCCACTAAGCCGACTACCAAGCCAACCCCCACTAAGCCGACTACCAAGCCTACCCCCACTAAGCCGACTACCAAGCCTACCATTAAGCCAACAACCACAACCTCAACCGCTGCCCCAACTTCAACCTGTGCTTATCCAATGGTAGGCAACTGGTGTTACAAGCCCCCCAAGTTCAACGATAAGCTTGGATGCCTTGTAGCCGAGGCCGCTTGTTCCTTTCTCGAGGCCCAGTGTCAAGACCAGAGCCACCTGAGCTCAAAGGATGCAAAACAGCTCTGTGGAACATGGATCAACAATGTCTGCCAGAAGCTAGACGCATACTGTACCAAAAACTGCGCTATCTTCGGGCAGTGTGATAGCACCCTGTTCACTGTCTAAACACAGTAATTTCCTCCCTTTTTTCTTGGAGGAATCGGAGGGGGAGGGATGATATCTTCTTTTGATTTTAACATGACACATTCATTTTTTTTATGGGGGCTTTGGATAGGATAACGTTAGGGGTGGGTATAAAAAAGATCCTCGATATGTTTTTTTTCTTTCTCTTTATACATCTTGTAGAGTAGATTGACCTCTTCAGGGTCGCCGGGCGGGACAATGGGAAAATCTTTTGATTTCTAAACTGTAAATTTGATGCGTTGTGACTGTCGGGGACTTATTTATACGAGTGATTGTTCATGCGGAAGCGGCCCCCAATAAAATATCAGTGCGTATCTTAGCGCTTCTATGAAGCAAACCCTGAGCCCCTGTTTTTGGATACCCCTTACCTAAGAGGAGTACCGGCGCTCGGTAGCCAAAAAGTCCGGCGCACTCGGCAACCACCTTCGTGCAAGCACTAGCAGTGCTGCTCTTTTACAAGCAGGCCCAACAATAACCCACAGTATCCCCTACGTTTTTTTACCACTACTTTCATTCATGATTTATGGCCCATCACAACCACAGGAAACAATCTCGCTAGTATTGTGCCCTCACAGGGGGGTACTGTTGGTATGGTAGAGGTGAACTCCCGGTAACCGCCGTGATGGAAATTTGGCGATTTGATTAGCATAGATAGGGGCGTAGTTACCCGGATCAAAAAAGGGGCTGGAGGCGTGCCACGCTCAACAGTAGTGCCTCCAACTTAACGTACCCCTGTATCATACCCGAGTACCGGTACAGTATCATACCTCCTTCGCGACCCGCCCTTACTCTCATTTTTCGTGCCGGCGGAGCCTAAAATCGGCAGGCGGCCCCTTTAGTATCGTAACTTGTTCAATAAGGGGGTAGAAAGAAAAAAAAAGAAAAATACTATGCCTTGGGCGGTGGGAAACGTAAACTTCGGATCTAGGCAGGTGAAGCGGGATTGGATTTCCCGATTTGTTGGCTGCTCTGGGGATGCTGAGTCAGTTATGGTCTGTCTGAAAGAGTCCAATTTTACTCCAGTACCAACAAGAGCTATTTGGTAGGTGCCGTGGCTACTTTTGGTTTTGGCGCGACTGGCACTGAAGTTTGCTGCTTCACGCAGCTGAAGGGGTAGGTTAGATAATTGGCGGGGAGCTTAAAAAAAAAAAAGGGAAACATTCGAGCTGATCTAGAAATAGAGGGTCTGTAGATGCTTTGAGGGCGGGGAGTCTTCTGCCTATGTACTGATAGCTTCGTGATTTGTATTGCTGGTGTGGTATCATAGGCGTGTGCGCGGTATCACTTATCACGTATTTTGGACGTGAGGATTTATAGGGATGTTCTTCCTTCTATCCTGACGGTAGGGCACGTACTCGTGTTTTCCGGAGGGGGGATATTTACTGCTTGTTTTGCCTATGGTTGTAGCTGCTTGGAATGGTTTTTGTCCCGGTGGATGGGCGAGTGATTCATTGTGATTTGATCGGTGGCAGTACTTGCGTATGTCAGATGAGATCGGAAAGCACCGCCCCTACGCTCTCGGAAAATAGTATCAGGCAAGGAGAGAGCTGACGTTGCTTGCCGTATCCGGGCACTTGCCTGAATTTTCTATGCCATTGCTCTATATCCCCCTTTCCCTTCTCATCCTGATCAACGACTGATGGTGTAAATTCTGGCGATGCCGTGCGGTCCTTGGCCAGCAGAACTCATATCAACAGCAGCCTTGGAAACGGCCATGTTTTTTTTTATCCCTCGGATCTCACCAGTTCCTGGTGGATCAGCATAACTGATTGCTCCTAGAAGGTGCCTTACTGGAGAGGAAGATGAAGATCTGGGAAAGGTACTCAGGGTCAATCCTATTCCCGGAGGAGTGAGTGAATGTGGGGATGAAGAGAGCTATGACTAGGCGCTATCTGCCTTGCCTATGAGATAACGTGCCGGTAGGAAATTTACTGGCGGAGGGAGTGGTGTCTAGGGGGCTGCCAGCGGGGTGTTTGGGGGCCTATTGTACCATTCAGCATTTGAAGGTTCCTGGGGAAGAGTTCACCTTCATGGGTAGATTTGGTGCTAAGCCTGTTATCCTCTCTAACATTATATCGCAGGTATAAGGGGAGATGAAAGGGGTTGAACAAGACTAAAGGTAATATCTGGTAACCTATATGGTTACCGCTGAGAGCTATATAAATATGAAGAAAAATGAAAAAGGAGAGAAAAATGAACACCGTTGGTAGCGGGAGGTTTTATCCATACTTGTGTGAGTTTATGTTTGAGTGCTAAGTGATAGGAAGGGGAAACCTGCTAGCCCTACTATGGGCACTCCTAACCTCTAGGAATCCAAATATGCCAGACCCCTAGAAACCTGGTTGTGGTGAACGAGATAGTGGCTGTCTGCTCCAAGTTCCTGTATGTTCTGGAGATGTCAACTATACCCCCCAGACGCCATGGGATATGGGGATAAGTGACCGTGCTTGCAACGGTTTGGAGGCCCCTAGAGGCCCCGGGGGGAGACTGCTAAGAAGGCTACACGGAATGGGTCACTACCTTTAATCCGTCTGTCCGTGCGGCCTTTGGGGACGGGTTTTGGCAAGGGTTACGGGCTCGACAAGCTCGAAATTGTCTTTGCAGTCCCAGTGCTATGCCGTAGGTGATGACAGTGGACTACAGATGTTTTTTTCCTAGGCACTGCGGGGATCTGCTGAGTACCTTGGAAGCTATGAGAGCTTATAACATTGAACCGTGGATGAAAACAAACTAAATCTACATACCAGCAGGATAAGTATTAGTTCTTATGGTAACGTTGTGTGAAATACCTAGCTGGCGCAGTGGTTAATATGCATGAACTAATTAACCTTCTGCGCAATTAGCGGGAGCTCAGGAGTTCAATTCCCCTCATCACCATGGGTTATTATTGAACAATCCACCACGTAGGGTAGGAGAACGAAGGATACCTCACCTATGGGAACTGGGAGACTGAAGGCCTTAGGGCAAATCAGTACTGCTACGAGGCGGGAGAATCCGACTCTAGACCTCACCTTAGGGTGGGGTTCGCGATCGGCGGGGTAGCAGAAGAAAAAGAATCAGAGAAAAATCTTTTGTCTCCTTTGATTTAGAAGAAACAAGCAACTGTAAATCCTGAATGCTATAGAAAACTCTCTAGGACGGGGATCACTGAATTAGTCTACCAGAGACTATGTGATTAGTAAATATTCTGTTGGTCTGTAGCAGATATCTTCAGACTCCTGTGAATATCTTCAAATGCCTGTTGATACCGGCAGATATTTCCCTATTGTTTGCCAATCAGATGGGATATCTGATACCTTCAACTGGCTCAGGCCTAACTTGGGAGGCATGAACAGAAATCGGAAACCTTCCGATAGGGTTAAAGCATGGGGAGTGGTGGTGAGTAAGCTAGGAAGATTTCTTATCCCTCGATATAAATTTCGATGAATTAAAAGCGGTGGCTAGAGGCGACCATAGGAGGCGGATGGCTGGTTTATGTGGATCATGGTATGTATATGGTCGTAGAGTGCTTAGAATTTCCTAGCTTCTCTTCTGGTATTTTTGTTGTTTTTGATATTTGGGGGATGCCTGCCAATGTGTTAGTTGATGTTAGATCAAGGGTTAAGATGTGTATATTTTTTCATGATGCGAATCATATTGAGAGAGAGATTTGTTTACTTGCATCGATCTCTTGAGAATCTACTAGCTTGAAAAAGATTGTGCTTAACAATGGTAGCAGGCGAGCTTTACTGGTCCTGCTAGGTTGCGACAAACTCCACAGACTTCCTCGACAGGCTTCCCTAGTAGGCTTTCCCGATATGCTTTCCGGGTGACCCTGTGGGGCCCCGCATCCTAAGACATTATATCAACCTGTCGTAGGGCCTCATCGTATTCCTAAACACCCTGCGCGATGGGCAAAATCCTCGCCAGGACTGGACAGACTGCCTTGCTGTGAACACTGAATAGATCCATATCGTCATACTCACGCTCAAACCCCTATAGTCTCCTATAGTTATCGGCTGTCCAGGTTGTATGCTTGTAGATTTTATCCCTTTATGGGATTAGTTAGCCACCTTGGAGTCTCTCGTCCCTGATGAGGCTAAGAAGAATCTGACTGCGATTGATTATTGTATTTAGTCTGGGGCTTCTAAGGGCCTCCCGTGCCTCCCCTAGACGGCTGTGATCGCCAGGAGGAAAGGAAGGGGGGGGGAAATCACCATTCTCCCTAACTGTCATTGTTGGGGTAAAGTGATATATCAACTGAACTGTACAACTTAGATGTTAAGAGCTCGGTCTGAGTGAGATTGATATTCCCGGCAATGCAAGTCTGGCAGCGGGATCCTTATCAGCGAGTAGTAGAATTATGGCAGGTTTTAATGGGGGAGAAGTAAGTCGTGGTGAACTGCCTCTTGTTAATTTCAGGTTTTTTTTGTTCAAATGCACCAAAATTTAATGAAGGTCTGGGCCTTGGGGATTCTTCCCGAGGCATGGGTATGTGCGTAGGAGGCACTACCATATTTTTCTCCCTGGTTTTTGCGAACCATCTGGATGTCGCGTGCTGTATTAGTACATTGTAAATACGGGAGTTACAGTTCTTAGACTATTACTATTCAAGAGGGACATTGACTAGTTTTGGGCCTAACTTGGCATACAATTATAAGGAATCAAAAAGGGAGAGCTGATGGCTGCTAGAACCCGGGTTGCACGATATTTGAGCAAGGGTGATATCTCGGGTTCTTTCTTGAGATTTTTTGCTTGTACTTGTGGAGGTAGCTTACGGGGAGGTTATTCTTTCTGGGAATTAGGTAATTGGTCGCTAGGCGAGGAGGGGTGCTGGGTGCCCTGGTTGTGTTCTCTATTATAGTAAATACTGGAGTACACTATGCCGTGAAGGAGGACGTGGTCCTATACTCGGCCATCATGACCAAGACATGAAATCTTTTTGGATAGTAAGTCGGTCAGGTGAATCGGCTTCAAGTACTATAAATATGTAACATTTATTCTCCTTCACCTAAAATAATTGATCACAAATTGGGCCTTGGTGTGATAACTTGTGATTGGGATGTTGGGGGTTTCATGTTTGTACTAGTACAGTTCTTAGACATATCCTATGGCTAGTGACCCATTGTACCAGCAAAATGGCACCAGAGTATTAAAAAAAATGTCTACAGTTCTAACCCCTCAGGATCCCCTACCAAACTATACTTTCAAGTAGCTGGGAGTATAGGGGTCTATATTCTATTACTAATGCCGTTGATGGACTTGGGAGTCTCCTGCTGTGGATTTGCTTGTGCACTGTACAGTTGAGGAGCTCGGAAATTTAGTTTACGCGCCTGGGATTTGCATTGCATGACAGCCCATAGAAACGGACTTGATTCGAAAATTTCTAATTTCAGAAGCTCACACGAGTTCTAAAACGGCAACCATTTTTCTCAAACCTTGAGATGTTTGTTGCAAAGGGTGGATATCTCCCTGGGCAAAGAATAGCTGTAACCGAACGACATCTGGCTGTGTGTTCTAAACCTACAAGGGGTACCATTTCCGGCGTAGGGATGCATGACTAATGATCTAATACGGTACGTTACTGAACTGCACGATCCACAGATTCCCTTTTATAGTGGTCAGCGGCAGGCGAATAAGAATAAGTTCTAGCCCAAGCGAAAACGGTGGCTTCCGCCTAGCTAACCTGTTTTGAATGAGGATGAAGGGACATCAATCCGCTGGCCTTGTTATAATACTGGAGATTACCGTGGAGGTTGAGGCAATTGGACCTCACGCGGGGAAGTCCAGAATTCCCCTCTTTGGATTAAGAGGGGCAAACAGAGCGAAAAAAGAGAGCTTTTAGCCCTTTGCTGAGACGGATAAAAAGAAGGAGTATTATACAACAAACCTTAATAGGAGAGGCAAGTCCGGCGTGCTAGCGCGAGGTCTAATTGTTCTATCGTAGTTTCTACCATCACGGCATAGCTGGCACCCAAACTTGAATTCAACCCATTGTGTGTCGGGGGGAACCAGTGGCGGTACCGTGCGTATTATACAGGTACTCCGTCTTTACCCTAAACTCTCCTCACCAAAACTACTTTGGAATCAAACACACTAGGTATTAAAAGCCATCTAGCGCGTGCTTGTGCTTTCAGTTCTCCCACTCTCCCTCTCCATCAACCCATCCAAACACGAACTTCACTTTTTTTTTTGTCTTCGTACTGGCCTTTTATATAATTGGTGCTGTTAGCATCATAGTCTATCTGAATTTCCCCCGTAATATTCCCTGCCTACCGAGTGCTTCACTGCTTCACAGTTTGACTGGGGTTAGTGCTGGCGGCCGTTATCACGTGGCATGATTACATAGCACTAGCTCTCATCCCCGCTAAGACACTAACCGAGACTTTTGGCGAGAAACCCAGCATTAGCTTCCCTCAACCACTTACAACATCTCAACCCTCCATCTTTTTTCTCTAACACCTCTACACCACTCTCCACCATAACACCTTGTGCCTTTAAAAATTCGCCTTATCTTCTGTGTGACTACTTTTCACCTTTAGTACATCCTCTAACAAATAATTTCCTCTTTTTCTTTCCTCTGGCTAGCTTTGGCCGGCTAGTGGTTTTCGATTGTTTGCTGTCGAGTTGAGGTAAATATTTTTCTTACATTTTTTTCTCTTTTACAATTGATCTTAGTTTTCTTTATTTTTCCCGCTTGGTCGCTTGGTTTTGCTAACAGTCGCCGGCATAGGACAGGTAGTCGCGAGGCGAGATGGATCCTTTCGATTGGGACATCGATGCTGTTGTCGCTGCGGTCGCTGCGGACGACGAGCAAATCGCTAATTCTTTGAGATACAACGAAGTTGACGGTCGAGTGCTCCTAACTGTTTGCAACTACGAACGCTTGAAGACAGACATCGGTATTATCCCTCTGGGAAAACGTGATAAAATTATGAGGAAGATCCATGGTCTGCGAAGGGATAGCCCAAAGTACGGAGCGCACACCCTGGAGGTTGCCATGGCCACACCCTTGCCCGACGATGATGGAGAAACGGGTTACTACCCCTCACCCTATAATAGCCGCCCGCATGCTACTCCGCGCTATTGTTCTGAGACTCTAATCAAGCCTCTTGTGCTCCCGGACTCTACATCCTCTCTTTCGAAGAAGCGCAAGCTGCCTTTTATCTCGGAGAGCCCGAGTGCTAAGCCGCGGGTTTCCGAAACATTAGAAGCTACTAGAAATCCTCTGCAAACTCCACCGCTCCCCGGAGGTTCGGGGGGACTTTTCAACTTTATTTCGCGCACTACTGATCCGCTTGTTCTCCGCAATCCGTTCGGGGTCGTCGAAAGCAGTGATCATGGGGATATGCCGCCGACCCCCGCTATCAGGATCGAGAAGAATGGTGATAGCGCCACTCCTGTGCCTTTCCGTATTGCAGCTCGGCCAGAGCCACCGCATCCGGACGGTGATCCGCCCGATAGTAGAATGGAGGTTGATAGTGATTTCGTACAGGGCGGAGAAGGGGAGGTAGATAGAGACGAAGAGACTGTCGCACCGCCCTTGGACACTACGGAATTGAGTTATATTGCCGGTGGGGAAGATGGTGAGATGGATTCCGGAGGGCGGGGAGATCGACACCCAAGTAAAATTGTTGTGCTGCAACTCCCCTCCCTTAGGAAATCCCCTCGACGGAAACAACACTACCTCTTACCGAAGGCTATTGGGGTGGACCAAATTTTCTACAATGTTGGGATGGGTGATGAGATTAACCAGAGCGATTCAGATGACGATAATTTCGTTATCGGTAAGTATTCCCCCTTTACTTTTTAGTAGGCTTCACTAATTTAAATATAAAGTTTCGTCTGATAAACCCTCGGGGCTACGACAAGTCGTAAATCGTCAGATATACCACTTCTTAAGTGGGGCAGAACGCGTGGCTGTTCTCTCACCTACTGGCCATCTGCGTGTTGGGATTAAACCTTACAAGCAAGCCTTTGTGCGCAAACACCACCCCCAGTCCTGTACGGTCTATGATGTCCAGCCAGGCGACTCGTGCCGTATATCAAGAGAGGATGTTTCCAAATCTGGTCTTCCTTGGCGAGGTCCTGGTATCAAAACTCTAGCATCGGGTTCTTCAGCAGATAAACAAGTTGTCAAATTTATGGACAAGCCGAATCACCCTCAGCCGGCTCTCGACACCACCGATAACTCTATTCATGATTGGGACTACTTGACCAAATGGCAAAACATCGAGGATGACTGCGTATTGCCAATATTTGGTGAATCAGGCTCCGAGAATGAGGCCACTGTTTCTTATTGGAAAGAATACGAGGCTGAGAGAGGGCCCCAACGAAAACAATTGAGCAAATCGAAGAAGAAACTCCCTCTTTCTGCCCTAGAAATACAGGAGGCAATAGATGAAGGGATTAAGCTGAGGGTCGCAGAGTGGCGTGCGAGAGTCCTGCCTAAGAAGGAAGCCCAATCGTACCGGATTTGGCAAAGCGCAAGAAAGAAGAAAGAGCGCAAGAAGACTGCTTATGAAAAGAAGCAGAGATTGGAAGAACTCAACCAGAGAATTGAGGCTCAGAGGCGGGAGATTGCCGGTCTTATTTGGTTGAGCAAGGACACCGTCAAGGCACAGACCAAAATTATGTCCTTGTCTATTCATGAACGCGAGCTATGTCTCTGGCTCATCGATCTCATGGAGTGTAAGACTCCACCTGAAAGGCCCCCAAAGACTGCTCCGAAAGGTAATAAAGGCTTGGCCGAGAAATCGAATGACGCCGAAGAGGACAGCGGCGATGATGGGGATGATAGTGGTGATGAGAGTCTGGGCAGCAGTGACAGCGAGCCAGATTACGAGAGCGAAGACGAGGGTCTGGGTGGATTTATTGTTGGCGATGATGTGAGAGACTATGCCGATGGTAAAGCTATACAAATCGAAGGCGAGGATGAAGTAAACGAACAGCTTCGACAACAAGAAAAGGAGCGTTTGGAGGCTTTAAATGAACTCGCAGACTCCTCAAGTGAGGGAGAGGCACCTATACCCGCCAGAAAGAGGCAGGAGAGGGGCAGACGTGTTGTTCGAGATGACGAAGCCGATGAGGAAGTTGAGGCATTTACAACTGCTCATGGTCATACTGAATTTTCCGACGCAGAATTCCAGGATGCTCGCGAGGGCCCAGGAGATAAGCATTCTGCGACTTCACGCTCGCGTTCGGGCTCGACTTTACCGTCCGCGCCGAAAGACAAGCGCAAAGGCGGAGCTCGGTCTCCAACACCTGCCGTTAAACGGGAACCCTCGCCCTCTCAGCAAATTTCTAATGAAAAAGGCCCAATTACCATTATTGACCTTACTCTCGAAGACTCTTCCCCTAGGCCAATGGAGCGATTGAGAGCCCCGACGACGCCTGCTCAGCGGAAGAATGTTGAAATCGAGATACAAGAACTTTCTGACGATGAGGAAGAGACTCCGCTCGCGCTTCTTACTCGTTTAATTAAGAACATGGAGCCCAACAGACAAGCGGCTCTCTTTTATCGGATGGAGGAAAACAAGCTTGCAAGTAAGTGTTTCTGTCGCTCCCTCCTCCCAAATGTTTTTAACCTAACGGTTTTTACCCACAGAAATCTTTGGGCTCGTTATATCTGTGGCTAGGCAGATTCACGTAGAGAAGCTCAAGTATTATACTGGCCTTGATAGGTGAGTTTTGTTTAATCCCTGACTTCCTCTCCTTGACTTCTAATTTTCTTTCAACAGATACAATTCGGAAATTTATAGGGTACTTACGAGACTGTACCTTTCTTGGCTCCTGGGTAGAGAATTATCCAAATATCCTAAGCTTAGCCTGGAAGAATTAGAGAAGGCGGAGAGCTCAGCCCGCTTCAAAGAGTTTCGTACAATTTTGCGAAAACTAACTCACGTCGATGATGTTCCTAATATTGGAGGTGGTGGCGGATCTGACAACGGTCAGTCGGGGAATGGCGGAGAGAAGAACAACGCTTGTAGTAGGGGTAGTGTAAGTGGGGCTTCCAGGTAAGTGCCACAAAAAACAAGGAGATATCCAGCTACTTTTTGCCCGTGCTAATTCAGAAATAGTTCTACTCAGTCTCCAGCACCACAATCAAGTTCGAATCAGAGGAAGGGGGTTCGAAAGCCAGTTGAAGAAGATCCCCATGCCAGGGCCCTCCGGGAGCGCGCGCTCAAGACCCAACGGAACTTGATGAATCGTATCAGGATTCAGAAGAGATCCAGCATGGCTCCAGATCCTAAGAAAATTGCAATAAATTTAGGAAAGTACAAGAAGTATAATGATATCTACTTCCACCCTGATTTCGCTGGAGTACTTAAGCCTCATCAAGTCGATGGAGTGCGATTCCTGTGGCAACAACTCGTTCAGAGTGGTGAAGGAGCAGGCGCGCTTCTAGCACATACCATGGGTTTGGGGAAGACTCTACAGGTGTGAGTAATATCTAATCAACAACTAACCCAAACATTCAAATATTAACTCAGTTTGGCAGAATTACTTTTCTTTACACGCTAGCTACTGCGGCAGCATCTAGAACGGAGGCTACTTTCGGTCAAATACCAGAGGCTTTAAGAGAATCAAAAACTCTCATACTTAGCCCGCCTGGTTTGGTGGAAAACTGGTGGGATGAATTCCAGAAGTGGTTGCCGCAAAACCCAAACAATTCCAGCCAACTTGATCTTTCGGCAATTGGACAGATCTATCGAGCAGACTCCACTGTTTCCTTACCTACGAGGCTGAGTACAATAACCCAATGGGCCGAAGAGGGCGGAGTATTACTGATGGGCTATTCCTCATTCCGTATGGAGATCTCAAAAGCTATGGCTCTGGATAATCGTACTAACCGTCTAGCAGGAAATCTGATTGACAACAGACCTCGAAGGAACTCAAGTTCCTTGGCACTCAGTATCCCCGCAGACCAGCATAGACAGATTAGCGATTATCTTCTGAATAGCCCTAACATCATTATTGCTGACGAGGCTCATTCGCTCAAAAACCCCAAGGCGCAAATTAGCCAAGCCACCCGCCTCTTCCGTTCTAAGTCTCGAGTAGCTATGACTGGGTCACCGTTATCCAATAACCTGATGGAATATTGGACAATGATTGACTGGATTGATCCTGGATTTTTAGGACCTAGTAAGGAGTTCGAGGCTAAGTTTTTACATCCCATAGAGGATGGGCTTTATGCAGATAGCACTATAACCCAAAGGCGGAATTGCTTGAAAATGTTGACTGTTCTGAAGAAAGATATTGGCCCAAAGGTGCATAGAGCTGACGTCAAGGTAATCGAGAAAGATCTCCCTCAAAAGACGGAGTTTCTGGTAAAGGTACCCTTGACGCCCTGGCAGATTGAGATGTAAGTAGTCATATTCTTTCCTTCAGCCTTTTTGATGCTGACACCTTTTGCCTCTAGGTACACCAAATTCGTCACAGATCCAGAAGTAACGGGTGCCATAGAAGGCAGTGATGGTAAAGCCAAATCTGGAACCAGGTTCTTCGATATTGTCCACCTTCTCTCATTGATTTGCAATCACCCAATGTGTTTCGTGGATACAATCGAGGAACGGGGCTCAAAAACACAAGCAGTCGTCAAAAAGAACAAACAGTCAAAGCAAGATATCTTGTCCCTAGAAGATGAAGAACTTCAAGAATTGATTGATCTGGATGACCTCTCTCCCAGTGAAGAATTGCTAGAGGGTGCAAGCAAAAAGTATGCTTGGGCCAAAGAGATGGCCAGCAAAATCAAAAACCCTCAGGCTTTATTTCATTCATACAAGATGCAATTACTAAAGAGCATTGTTGAGCATTCGGTCAAGCTTGGAGACAAAATCCTAATTTTTTCTCATGGCGTTTATACATTAAATTACCTCCATAAACTGCTTGATGACTGGAAAATTAATTTCCAGAGACTTGATGGAAAGACAAAGATGAGTACAAGACAATCAGCAACCAAATCTTTCAATTCCGGTAACAGTAATGTGTTTCTCGTCTCTACTGAGGCTGGTGGATTGGGTCTGAACCTGCCGGGCGCTAATCGTATCATTATCTTCGACTTCAAGTGGTCACCGATGTGGGAGGAGCAAGCTGTTGGAAGAGCCTACAGAATGGGCCAGAAAAAGCATGTCTTTGTGTATAGGTTTCATGCGGTTGGAACCTTTGAAGATCTTAAGAGGAACAAGATTCTTTTCAAGAGTCAGCTACAGTCTAGAGTGGTTGACAAACAGGATCCACTCCGAACAGCGCACAAAGACTATCGCCAGTATCTCCTTGAGCCTGCGGATATTCCAAAAGAAGACCTAACTGAACACCGAGGAAAGGACCTTGTATTGGATAAGATTATGCAAAGGTAATTCCGCCCACAAATCCCCAACGCCGAAGTTGCTAACTAGCTGTCCCATAGCGTTGACTTTATCACCGCTATTCAATACTCGGAGAGCTTCCAACACGACCCCGACGATGTCCTTACGGAACAAGAGCTTCGTGAAACAGACGAGATCCTGAAGCAGAACCAGATGCAGCGCAAAGATCCTAATTATCGGCAGAATCAATTCCAAGCCCCGGATCCTGCTGTCCAGCAAAGGGTGGGGGAACAAATAGCAACAGCAGCAAGAGAGATGCAATTTACCGGTTCCCCAATTGTTTTGCCATCAGCTCGACCAATCGTCATCCCGCAGTATGTTCCTCCCTCCTCTTCGACGTCCGTGAATCCACCAACTTCTTCTACCTCCAATGCAACCGGTCAACCACAGTCCACAACATTGGCTGTCGGTGCTGCGGCTCCTGCAACTGAGGGCCTTGCAGCTTCGTCCTCGGATATTCCAGGACGGGGTGGTAATCGCTTTGGTCTTAGTCTTGGTGGTTTTTCGAAAGCTACGTTTTTCCCATATCTAGCGACAAGTGAAGAAAATCCCGGAAGTAGCAGTACACTTCCGGCGACTCCAGCGGCGCCCTAGGCGCCTACTCTACTGGTCCCGAAGCCGGCGAAATTCAGCCACTCAAATCACTCCACAACTTAAACATACGCGAGTAGATGCCAATGTCTCATCGTTTCCTTTTTGGAAACCATCCATCAAACTACTTTAATGCATTTATTTTGCGTTTTCATGCTTAGTGTTATTTCCTTGTACCACTTGGCCATTTCCCTTGCTTTGTCGACAGAAAAAATACTTCCTTACGATTTATATCCATTTCTCTTTTCTTTCATCTCTACTGCAAATCATTTCTTTATTAGCGGTATCATTGAGCTCTGGCGTTTCGATGTCTGATTGTGTTCTGCCTAGTCTTTGCTTTGATACTCTTTGAGCAATGCCTTGGTTTCTCTATTGCCCTTTTTGTCTGGTATCGTTTTGATTTGTTTCCACACGTTTGTGCACGGGTATTTGCATTGTTAACTGATAGACTGACGACTAGAGGTTGGTTCGGGTCAAAAGTTTATGTTTTCTTTTACTCTATATCATTATAGTTCATTCTGGGCGGGGGCTAGGAACGCTGCGGGGAGTGGAGGAATGGGGTGAGCTGAAGGGAGAGCACGGAGCGAAGAAACTAAGAGGGAAAGAAGCGTTTGGGACAGAACGGGTTAGTCAAGAGTGGAAAGATGGCAGAAAATAACCAGATGAAGTGGAGGAACAGAGACGGGATAGAAACAAATATCCTGTCATGTTCCAATATCATTCCAACTGAATCCACCAGTATTTGGTATCTATCGAACTAGTTAGCTAGTAGATATTTTCTGTCCCATGGCTACCTCAATTCGGAGGATACTCTTCTATTTGCCTTCTTCCTATTTATCCATTTATTTTATTCATTGATATTCATATTTTTCTCATTTTCTCATTTTCTCTTTCGGTTACTAGCTGTTTTAGTTTCCTTTCCAAATTCCAATATCACCCTCTTACTTTCGATGACGAATTTCTTTTCCCTACTTAATTGCTCGCATTCCAGTTGATAGAAACATTACGCCGGATTGTTTCTTGTTTACGCTTCTTTCATTCATTCTCCTGTTTTCTACTGACGACCCCCCACACGCAAATCACTTCTTTAACTTATTATCAGCGTCCACCCACACCCTTCGTTTCATTACGCCTTTACCTCCCCTCTTCCAATAACGCATCATCCTTCTTTCCGGTAGCCATCTCTCGCTTTCTGTTATCTCTTTCGTTCTAATAATTGCTTCTCTTGCAAGCGCTATGTTTTCCCGGTTTCTTCCCTCTCCCAAAAGCCCAATACATTAACTGCTCATGCAACTCCTTCCTTCCTGCCTTATAGGGAAGCGAGTGGGAGGGTTATGTAATTATCTCAGCTAACAGATGGAGAGGATTATGGAAATAGAAAAAAAAATCTTCAATGTCATCTGAAGGCTTCGATTTGGTACTATTGGAAGAGAGGAGAAGCGGTGAGATTCTTGAACTTTGAATTGGAAGAGGTGAAGTGTTTGCACTTAATTATACTGTTGCGGAACGTACATGCTCAAACTAGTAGTAGGCTTTCATATTATGATATAATTGTGACTTGGTCTAGGAAGGGTTTGCTGGAAGGAGGACCCATATCTTTAATACAGTTGGAAAAGGCCACAGGTGATATGTAAAACCCCACCAGCTGGCTGAACTGATATTTCTCTCTGATATTTATTATTAGTAGTGATGATGGGCCAACATCAACAATTAGCTTAATTAGCTTATAGCCTGAGATATGTTCTCTTACTAGTAGAACTTAGAGGAATATAGTTAGCTTAGGGTAATGGAAATAGCATGCAATATTATTACACTTAGGGACTATGGCAAGTTTCTTCAAGTTAGTTTATTGCTTGTCATGACTTGAATAATGCACTTGCATGTTTCACTACCCACGTTTATAGGTTACTTGCTTTCAACCCTCATAAAACTCTAAAGTTAAACTGGAACTGTATTATTATAAGTATTCAATTTATCAAATCACTGATACTGTCTCTAGCACCTTTTCAATCTCTACCTTAGATACTGGTACTTTACCAGCAATCATGGTTACAGTAGTGGAATCATATCCTATCATTATCTTGAGCTATTATAGCTTCTTGCTTTCACCATGTAGTACTCGTATAATGATACTAAATTTGCAGCAACTTTGTGGTGCTTTGGGATTTGCTAGAATATTTATATATCAGGTATCATACCTGTTAGTATTGGTGTAATGGACACATAATAATGGTCTAAAAAAAAAATCATATTCAAAATAACTGCTTCAAAATCTTATTAGAAACTTAGATTATATCACTATTTCTGGATAATATTAAAGAAATATAATTATTGTTAACTGGAAAAAAATAGTAGCCAGAGAGAGCATTATACCTTATTGAGCAGGGGCTCACTCCCCACCTCTGTTCTTACTATATATGATATGATACCGTCCGATATTGCCGTTAGAGCTGTCGTAGCCCTGTGCCATATCCTGTTATCCTGTACAAGCCGTCATCAATCGTCACTCGGCTTTTCCCGCTAGTTCGGAGGGGTCGCTTTTGCATGGGGGCGAAATATTCAGCGGTGCTATAATACTGACAAACCGTTCGGCCTCCCGATGTTAATCATAAAGACGAAAGCAAACGGGGTGTTGGAAAATATGTGAATTTTTTATCTAGTCTAACTTACATTAAAGTGGGCTAGGACAAAGCCTGAGCCCCCGATTCGCACGTATATTTTATATATCATACTCGGGCGCACGCTTACTCCCATACACCCCACGACGACAAAAATACTGGGGGCCGTTAGTGGTAATGTGACGCCAATGGGATTGGGGGAAGAAAGCTCTTTATCGAAACATCGTGAAGGACAAAAGGTTACTCCTATCGGCATGGGGCGGGCGAAGAGAGACGGTGTCCTTCTATCAAAAGATAATATCCTTATTCCAGGTTATGTCTAGCTTGGCAGCGAATTCATCAGATCTTCACAGAATTGAACTTTGATCCGTCGTCCTAGGACTAGACACTCTACCGCTACTATGCCATAATATTTGTGTTCTGTCGTGCGGGAACATTTTAATCAATCGATGGAACAACAATAGAAGCCATGGAAGGACATACTGTTTCTCGGCCAACTGACTTTTCTTGCTTTTCTCCGGCCAAAAAAACTTCCTATTAGTCAGTATGTTCCAAGCACTTCCATGGCGTGCATAAGCACAAATTTTCCGAGGCATATTTAAGCCGCATGGCATCATCAACCTTGGCACCTTGAGCTTTCTTCAAGTAACCGTCCGGGTACCAATCTACCAGTTCTGCACCATTGCTCCTCTTACAAGCCTCTCCCATCACTTCTATTACGCGCTCCCATAATGGCGGCTGAGGTATTTCCTTCTTACCCGCCGGAATTGTCCCAAACACAATTATCCTATCTCCTGCAAACCCTTATGGACTACTCGCTTTCCCACGGTTTGGCCGTTAGACCCGCGGAATCTTTTATTTCGAAGGAGCTGAGCCCGAACGGAGCACTTGCTACTCATGCTCCGGTTACCCTGTTTCCGAGCCCGTTTCCGAGGAGCTGCCTGGAAGAAGGGAGGGCGGTGCAGAAGGATTATAACGAACTGTATGCTAGGGTTGCCGGGAATGAAGAGTGGCTAGAGAAGATAATTGTTGAGTGAGTGGAGAAGTGGGGTTCGGTGGGACCGCGAAGTCGGTGCTGATTTTTAATAGACTCTCTGAGGTCGATGATTTCATGGCGAGACTTTACAAAGTTCACTTGGACGTCAAAGCTGAAGGCTTTGTACAACCGCTTTCGCTAGGCCTTTTCCGCTCTGACTACATGATTCATACCCCCGCGGAGGATCCTAAAGCTCTTCCCGTGATTCACCAAGTTGAATTTAATACTATTGCTTCCTCGTTCGGGGCATTGTCTACTAGAGTCTCTGAGCTACACAGACATCTTGCAAGGATGGGAGCCTATCCTTCCGATAGCGTCATTAAAACCGAAAACATTCCCGTAAGCCCTGCTCTGCCAGAATTAGCAAAGGGATTGGCAGTCGCCCACAAAGCCTATGGAAGCGGTGGGGAGGGAAGATCTACAGCTATCCTTATAATTATCCAGCCGGGAGAGAAGAACATTTTCGACCAGAGGTGGTTAGAATACGAGCTTCTCGAGAGACACAATGTTCAGACATACCGCATTTCGCTTCCAGATGTCTCTAAGCTTACAAAATTGGCTTCTGGTACTCGGGCTCTGATTTATTCCCCGCCACATGCTCCCGATATGCAGATTGAGATCTCTACGGTCTACTTTCGCGCAGGATACGGCCCAGAAGATTACGCTGGGGAGGATGACTGGGCTGCGAGGACTACCCTCGAGCGTTCAAAGGCCATCAAATGTCCATCCGTGATTACCCAACTTGCCGGCGCTAAAAAGATCCAACAAGTCCTAGCCATGGATGGGGCTGTCGAGGGGTTTCTCGCGGATCGAAATGTTTCTTCCCGGGTCCGGGGCACGTTTGCCGCTATTCACCCACTTGACCAATCGCCTGCCGGTATGGCAGCTCGTAAACTCGCACTTGAGAAACCGGATACATATGTTCTCAAACCGCAACGGGAAGGGGGTGGGAATAATATCTACAAAGGAGATATTCCCGGCTTTCTCAAGTCTATTCCGGAATCCCACTGGAGCGGGTATATCCTCATGGAATTGATTGAGCCGCCGGCACTTGAGAACACTATTATAAGGAATGGTGGACTAATGAGTGGGGGTGTAGTTGGGGAATTGGGTGTCTACGGCGCTATCTTATGGAAAGACGGAGAAGGTGACGAGAGAGGGAAGGGTCTCAAGGAAATCGTGATGAACGAGGAGGCAGGTTGGCTACTCAGAACCAAGGGGAGACAAAGCAATGAGGGAGGTGTTGCAGCAGGCTTTGGTAGCGTAGATGCGGTTCTCTTAGTCGATTGACGTTTTTTTCTTTCTCAATTTCTTGATCTCTATTTCCTTCTTTCAATCGGGCATTCTCAGAGTTTAGAATAGGGTATCATATTTGTAGAGGATAGGACTACGGCTACGTTTAATATACCCATATCATTTTCACTTAATGTAATACTGGTACCGGTATCCCGTCTCATCGGCAGTTCACATTAGAGGCTAAGCTCACAAGAGAAATTCCATGCCCTTATATATATCCACGTGCCCTATGGGTCCCGGATTCGGATGTTGCCGTGACTTGGTTGGGAGAGCTGTCACCCGAACTGTAAACCCCGGTAAGAAAAAATTGGCTTGTCGGTTGTGAGGTTGTATGTATGTGGTTTTGGGTTTCCTGTTGGTTTTGGAAATGACCGTGGGGGCTATTCTAGAATCCTTATGCCTACCCACCATTACACAAGTGCCCGTATAAGTAGTCTAGGGAGGGTTTAAAGATTACCTACCCAATTGTAGCTAGGCCTTGCGGACCCATACGAGATGGCATGTAAGGGTTCATCTCGGCGGTATTTCACAAATAGGTGGGACGGCAGCAGGTATTTCTGGGGCAAAGAATTTTACCAACTTTCCTAACGGTCAAAAGATACACAAAACAGGCCATAAACTTCCCTCTCTTTCCCTCACTTTTCTTTCATTCATCTCTTTCTCAAACTCTTCCTCAAAATTGCCAATTGATTCGGTTCCCATCATATATCACCAGTTTTGCCTTAGTCTGCGTATTAAGTTACATTGATTCTTAAGCAACTTTCCCTCCAATCAGACAAATTCCATCGCCAAGCCACCAGCCTAGTCCAAACGCGGTTTCTCGCAGCCAGCTTACCCACTGAACACTCTTCCCCTGAACACCGCAACAACGGCGTTCTCCTCGCGCACTCGTTTCCCTCCCTCCTCCTCCTCTTACTACACTACAACTAATACCAGTTCTTCATCACAATCGCCCACGCCATACTACGTCCGACAGCCAGCAACCCGACTCCTAAACCCTATCAACTACCTCTCCCGACCACAGACTGCCGCGCTCCCACCGATCCACCGGCTGCCGAGATCGCATCGAACATCCTCGCTTGCCGCCGTACGCTTCTCCGATTCCTCCGAGGTTTTATTGGATGAAAGCAGTGCGGCGGAAAACCGGAACCCCTTTAATCACTCACGCTTCGAGGATAACTTTCGACAGCTACTCCCCTTAGACGGCCCTCGCGTATTTAAGGGAGGAAAGGGTCGTAAACATACCATGTCCCGGAGTACACCATTATCTGATGACGGGGGAGGAATCACAGATACAGATGCGGACACCAGTCGGAGCATGACGCCAAATATTAAGTTGCCGTTGCAAAAGATGGAACCCGCGGTAGTAAGGCAGAGCGGAGGAGGAGGAGGAGTATTGCGAGGAGAGGGACTTCGTAGGGGGAATACAAGTAATACTAATCGTTCGTGGCTGGGTGATCCTGACCGGGATTCGAGGGATAGCATAGACTTGGAGGTAGAGAGGGGGGTAAAGCTGGAGGACATGAGGAACCACAGGGTGAGGCATCAAACGCTACAACAAGGCCAGCAACCAGAAGGCGGTATGCCTAGAAGTGTGTCGAACAGGCATAGTGGACTGCCCGCCATCGGCGACGAAGAATCGCGGCCACAGACACCATCCTCGGTTACCAACGAATGGAACGACAGTCATCCGTGCTTCCCTCACCGCAATCCATACGTCCCCACAAACTCACCGCTCTACGAATCGACCCGCATAATCAGGATCCAGCGCGATTTCATGATCAGCGGTGACCTTTCGCCCGCTTACTCCAACACCTTTCCAGATATATTGGAACCGTACGTTAGTGAGGAACGCTTCCGGATGGTCATCGCCCATGTGAACAAGGAGCTTGCTATAGCGTTTGATCCGTGGAATTTGTGGAATTGGCTAGATGCTATGTCTGGTCTGCTCACGTTATGGGTGTTGGAGGATATTATTGATACCTACATCAAGCGGAAATTACGGGCCGTCGAGGCGTTCTTGCGACAGCAGAATGAGGAGTTGGAAAAGGCTGGGTCGCAGGCGGTTTTTGTGCCACTAAGGCGGACGGGGTATATGAATGTGAGATTCTTCTTAATACTGCTTGCTGCTGCTGGCGCACGCTAACGGTGGTTATCATAGTTGGATATACAAATCCCAAACCCAATACCCCTACCAGATGAAGGTGATCAATTACCACCTGACCCCGATCATAAATTCAATATTGCACCGTCTGATACTAGCAGTGCAGTTCCCACAATCGAAATAAACGAGCATATAGGCTCACCAACACAGCCGGGTACTCATCTACAATACACCACCGCAGATCACTACCCGGGCAGATAGATCATGTCATCCCTTGTTTTTCTCTCGTTTTTCTTCTTTCTCTTTCTTTTTACTTTTTATACTTCTCTTGTTTTTTTGAATTCATCCTTTTACGGCCGGGTGTTCAAGACGGACTTACGCTTTTTATTTTTATTTTTTACCCAGCTAGCGAAAAAAAGTCTTTAATGGGTTAGGCTTAATTTTTGCTCCTATTACTGCTGCTACTCTGCGAACCTCTTTCTTTTTTCCACTTCTTTGTATCATTACTTTTTACACCTAGCTTTTCATTCTTTTATTTTATTTTATTTTATTTTCCTTCCTTCAATTTACCTCTCTTTTACACTTTCTTTACTTTTTACCCTCCTACTTTTACTTTAGGTCGGTTAAACCCGAACCGGTGGAATGTTTCTTCGGTGACATATTTTTTAGGCTTTTTTTCTTCTAGTTTTTATTACGGCGATGTTACCACTGCGCTCTTTCTTCCGTTCTTCCACCTGACAGGGATGGAAGAAGGGATGGGTAGGTGGAAATATTAATTACCTTGGAGGGGATCGGGAGTTATTAAACTGGCTGGTTAGTTGGTTGGTTAGCTAGGGGGGGGATATATCACTTCTTCACGGCCTAGCCTAGCCTAGTCTAGTCTAGTCCAAAGCACACACAAGCATACAAAGAAACAAACGAACCTATACTATACATGTACACCTACACCAAGGTCTAAGAACCAAACGTATAAACGAAGAGGTATCATATCCCCCCCCCTCCACCTCACGAAAAATCACTCGCCACCTTCTTCCTCCCCACAATCCAAATCCAAATCCCAAGCCTCAGCCAACAACCCCACAACAACTTTCCTAGCATCCCTAAAATTAAACTCCTTAGCAACAGCCCTCGCGCCCTCGCCTATCTGCATCATCTCCTCCCGCCCCCCTCTAGCCCCTCTAGTACTAGCAACCCAAGGCACAACCATAACAGTCCCAACCCCAGTCCTCCCAACAACCCCCTTCTCACCTCCTCCTCCCCCACCTCCCCTTCCACCCTCTTCCACCTCCTCCCCTTCCGCCGGCGAAGAAGCAGGCACATACACCCACGGAATCCCTAATCGATTACACTCCAGTATAACAGGAACATGCTCAACCACCGACCCACCACCCCCCGACAAGGCGAAGACAACCGGTCCGACATCATCCCCAGCTGGAGACGGGAGAGTCGACAGAACGGAAATTACGGATGCGGTGCCGCGGAGGAGGTGCTTTGATGCTGATGCTAACAATAATAACTTTGTTATTAGTTTGAGCCGGA
>Ga0307507_10003214_pt1 | contig 32261 bp, 6 predicted proteins | sample 7_EM_MG_FD_207223 | JGI IMG/M metagenome (GOLD analysis project Ga0307507, IMG submission 207223) | Populus trichocarpa ectomycorrhiza microbial communities from riparian zone in the Pacific Northwest, United States - 7_EM | ecosystem: Host-associated > Plants > Roots > Unclassified | place... | reverse complement strand
AGTACCTTAAGTTCGTTTTAGGACATCCTATATAGGGGTCTAAATCTGGGATGTTTTCCTTCTTTAACTACAATTTTATAATTGTATAGACGGCGTTCTAGTAGCTTATTGGCTTCCTTTTATAAAAGTATATCTAAATAGTTATAGTACTCTATTGGTACCTTCGTGGCGGGGTTAGTGTGCTTTTTTGGTGCTAAGGCCTTTTTAATATCGGCCATTATAACAGCGAAGATTATGTGTTCTGGTTTCTTAGCAAGTTATACTAGCGGAGTAGCTCCAATTATATGGATATCTAAGGTGTTAAGCGGTTTAGATTATCCTTGATTTCTTATACGGTTTCCTATTTAGTTTTAGGTTTAGTATTAGATATAGAGTTAGTATTAGATTTAGGTTTAGGTTCTTTAAGTATCCTTTTTATAGTAGAATACCAGTTCTTCTGGTACTTTTATATATTAAGCTTAAGCTTCTACTTAGTTTGGGGTATAGCAGTCAGAGTTAATTTATATAATTTTATGTAAATTCCAAGTTCTTAGTGGACGTCGGTGGAAATCTTATATTAGTGGAATTTGGTGGAATTCTCAGGTAGGTGGAATTGGGTGGACTTTTTAGGTATAGGGTGGACGTTAGTAGAAATTTTAGACTTGGATCCTAGTGGATTTTTTAGATTTTAGTTTAGGGTTTAAGTAGTAAGTTATAAGGCACTTCTACTTATAATAGGAGGCGGTAAATAGAAGCTTAAGGTTGTCCTAATTAATGGTTACCTTATATAGCTTTATCTAGGGTTGTCTAAGGATTACTAGGTAACTTAGGGTAGTTATAAAGAGCTTAATTAATTCTTTATAGTTTAGGTATTAGAGTCTTAGGGCCGCTATATAAGTAATACGGCCTAAAATAGTGCGTTTGCTATTAAATCCAAATACGTTAATATGCCGGTTAAGGAGTATTAGGGTAAACCTATTATTTTATATAAAGATCTTGTTAATAAATCCTATGCCGCTAGCTCCTGTATTAATTAGGACTTAAGCGTTAGCCTATTAACCTTTCTACTAAAGACAGTAGTTAACGGTTATACTACAATCCTAAGAGTTAGGGTTTGCTATATCTAATACATTTAACAAGATCCTATAATATAGCTATCCTAGAAAGTAACTTAACTCTAGGATATGCCTTTTAGTGGCGAGCGGGAAGGGGTTCCTATAGGACGTTGGTTATAACTTTGTCCTTATAAGTAGTGCTTACTAAATATGGGGCTGGAACCAGGTGAAGATTAGGGGCAGTAACTAGAGGATTAATATAGTAAATGGTTGTTAGTGTTGGCCGTTTATATATTATATTAGGGCATGGGGACAGAGTAGTATCTTAAGATATAGTCCTTGCTTCCGCATTTAAAGCAAAGGCCTAGCTTAATGCGTTGTTCTTATTTAGGGGACCCTAGTGGAGCCTATTCTAGGGTCCCTGTGTTAATGTTTATAGCGTTAGGGTGCTTAGGCTGAGATAATAACTTAATAGATATTTATGGAGTTGTTATATTATATTAGGAAGTAGGCTTAGGTATTAGGCGTAGTATATTATTATACCATTTATTAATAACGTTTACGTAGGCGTTAAGGGCTCCTAGTAGGTCTACACCTATTAGGGAGGTTTTTAGTTCAGGGCTTAGGGATTTAATAAGGCTATTAACTAGTGTAAAGTCGTTCCAGCCTATTTCCTTTATATAATGGTTAAATTTAGAGAAGTATACTAGGAAGCTTTTCTTTTCTTAAGTTATATAATTTATTTTTCTTTAAGCGGTAGCTTGGCGGTTTAGGTTATTATATATAGCTTTAAGAAGTATAACTAGGCTCTATACTAAGTTTAGCTAAAAGGTTTAATAAGGTTAGCTGCGTCTCCTCCTAGTCAACTTAGGGCGTAGTAGAGTTAGTTGGCTTTAGTTAGGTAACAGTTAGTATTACTAGTTAGCTTATTTTTAAGTCGGCTTAAGAATAATTAAAGCTCTTGTTGTTTACTAGTAAATACTAGGGGGTCTAGTAGTTTTTTAGATTATTGTGGTATAGTAGACGGATTTATGGAATAAACATCTATAGCTGGTTTAAGGTTCGCACCCAACAAGCTAAGTCTAGATTTAGTTATTTTTATCTTATCTATAGGTGGCGTGTTAGCAGCCTCTTAGGCTAGTATTTAGTCTTAGGGCCCTAATATAAGTGCCTTAAGGGTACGGACTTCTTCTTAAAGTGCTTCTATTAATTCCTAGTGCCGTGCTTCTTATTCGGCTTATTATTTAGCTATAGCGGCCTTATTTTGTGCAAGGACGTCTATAAAAGACTTTTATATATTTACTAATTGTTCTTAGAGTGTAGATATAATGTTAGCGGCCGTTATAGGGGCTTTAAGGTTATTCTGCATTTTAGATAGGGCGGGGCGGGGCAGAGTATAGGTTTTTAACGCAATATAGTGTTACGGAGCGAGTATAAGTGGTAATAATATATAGCGAAGTAGATATTATTAAGCTATGTATATAAACTGTATAATAAGATTAAGACGTTGCGTGAGGAGAGAAGGTAAGGAAATGGGAAGAAAGGGGTATATATCGTTAACTTGGTTGCTTGGTTAACACATATACGGGGCAGAATAGGCTTCGGGTTATGGTCCTGGCAGAACTTGGCAGAATTTGGTGGACTTGGTAGAACATAGCAGAACGCCGTTAGATTGCCGTAGATTGCGGTTGGTCTCTTCTTACTAAGTCGGTGGAAACAGGTGGACGAGTCAGTGGAAACAGGTGGACGAGTTGGTGGAAACAGGTGGACGTGTATAAGGTATCACGGAGGTGTCCCGTGACAGATACGCTCTATAAAATGCGGCCCGTGCGCATATACAAAACTTTGCAAGCAGTATCTTAGCTACGCCTGCGTGACTACAATATCTCGCAGTCAGCGTGCACGGTCCACATTTTATACGACTCTATCTATGCAAGGGATAACTTCTAAATAAAACCTACCGGAAATTACCTAATGTTACTTACTATACCTAGAAGTATAGTAATTAGTAAAGTAACCATAAGGCCCTTAAATGCCTCTAATCGTAAAATGTAACTATTTAAAACCTTTAGAAAGAGTTTATAATAGTTAATACTAAAATTAAACTACTTTAAGAGCTACTTAAAATTAGAGATACTTGAAGACTTACTACGGTTCTTAAGGCCTTAGCTTAATATATAGTATTAGTATTAGTATCGTTATAGTCCGCGAAAGTAATAGGCCTTCTATTACTTATAGATAGAACCAATCCTATATTTAATAATTAAAAGCTTTAATTATAGAATAAACTTAAAGCTAGGACAAACTACTTTCCTATTACCTAAGTTAAAATAGCCTATATCTTTGGCTATGCTAGTAGGGGTATATAGATATATCTATATCTAGGACTTAGTAGGCCTCCTCCTCTCTAAAGAAGAAATAATTAACTATCTATCTTCTATTTATAAGGACTTCTTTAAGGCATAAAACGTCTAATAATAAAATAATAGAGGCTATTTTAGCCTTTTAGACCCGCTTTTTATACATAGCCGGCTATACCTAAATTCTCTAAGAAGACCTACTATTAGACCTTTTTAATAAACTTATTTTAGACCTCTAGCACGTTATACTACTAGTTTTTACTATCTAGTTATTAATTAGGGTTGCTATTAAATTAAAGCGCGTACCAAGTAGTATTAAACTAAAAACTCTTTAAACTGGACTATAAATACTATAAGAACGGTCCGTAGTACCTTAGTATAATATAATCTTAAGAAGAAAATAGCTAATCTACTTAGGCTTATAGCTTAATGTATAGAATAGAAGACTTATTTAACTTAAACCCTTACTTCTAATACCTTTCTTTATAAAAGAAATTAGTATTATAATAGAAAATCTTATACGACTATAGATAAATACTACTTATTAAACTAATACTATATATAGAGGCTAAGCTTTTAAGGACGTATAGCTTAATTTATAACGGATCTGTGTACCACGCTATCTTTAGACTACCTATATTAAGCTACTTAAATTAAAAATCTAGAAAGCTAATAGTAATCTAGCTAAGCTTCTTATAGAGAACCTAAGCACTATAAAGTTATAAAGATAGTAAGGAATACTAGTCGCTATACTAAACTTATAGACCGGAAGACTAACTTATAGAAGATATAACGTAAGTTAAAGAGGATTATAAACTCTACACTATAAAATACTACTTAACCCTAGAAAAACTTATAGGCCTCCTACTAGTTAATATCTACTATATTAGCGCGATATAGTCTAGTTTAATACTGTAGAAGGGTATAGTATCCCTTAGATAGGAAGTCACAATACTGTCTATCGGTCGGTCGGTTAGTTAGTTAGTTGTTAGTCGTAATTAATTAGTAAAGCAGTTAGTAAGAAGAAAAGAAAAGAAAATATTTCTATAAACTGGTAGGGTCGTAATGTCCAAGAAGAAGAGAAGCCGAAGGCTCTATAAATATAGGAAAATGCCAAGACACTAAGCATGGGATATTTTACCCCACTATAATACTACTGTCTTTATAACTAGTTCACACAAAATTAATTAAATAATTAAAGATAAAAAGGCCTTAATTAGTAACTAGCTTAGCGGAGAGGAAAGTAAATTTATAGATAAGGAATTAGTAGAATAAAAACTATTCTATTAATACTAAGAATTTAAGGATATATTATTTAAGGTATCATTTAATATACTTCTACTTTATTAACTATATGACTATAAGATTAAGATTAAACTAGATAAGGAAAATACCCTTAAATATAGCCCTGTTTACTAGTAATCTACTACTAAACTATAGGTTATAAAGTAATACCTTATTAATAACCTAAATAAAGGCTTTATTAAGCCTAGCTAAACTTTCTTTACCTTATCTATTCTTTTTATTAAAAAGTTAAATAATATAACTTATAAAGACTACTATCTATTACCTCTATTTAACGGGACTTTGGTCTAAATAAGTAGAGCCAAGGTTTTTATATAACTTAATATCCTCTAAACCTTCTATTAATTTAGAATATATTTTAGATCTAAGGATCTTACCATATTTTAGACTCATTACGGATTATATAAATATAAAGTACTTCTTTTAGGCTAATTAACGGACCGGCTACGTATAGCGATATATATATAATATACTCTTTAAATACTTTTATACGGCCTACTAAAATAATATTATAATCTACTTTAAGAACGAGCTATATTAGCAATTTATTAGGGTACTAAGATCCTAAAGGCCTCCCAGTAGGATTTTAATATTTCTAATTATCCTAATTATCCTAATAGGCTTCTAATAGGTAACCTTCTATTCTAATACGACCTTAATAGGACTCTACTATTCTAATATAATCTTAATAGGAACCTACTATCCTAATAGGCTCCTAGCAGACTCCTAGTAGGATTTTAATTTTCCTAATTATTTTAATAGACTTTTAATATAACCTTATAATTCTAATACAATTCTAATAGGAATCCCCCCTAAGTAATATTCTTTAAGTAATACCCCCCTAGGGACTCCTCCTTAAGCGACGCCCCCTAGGCAATACCCCTCTAAGTAACCCCCCCCCCCCTCTCCCCCCTTAATATATGCGCATATAATGCTGATAGATCCCCACTATATCCCTAATAGCCTTTATACATACCTCTATAAAGTATATCTCCTAAGTAGCTACTTTATCTTTTTTCTTTATATTTTTCCTACTTATAGAGATATAACGACTATTACTAGAACTAGACGACTAAAACTAAATAACGATCACTAGGGCTAAACTACTACCGTTACTAGAACTAGACAACCGTTACTAAAACTAGACGACTAAAACTAGATAACTGCTACCGCTAGAACTAGACAATTGTTATTAAAACTAAACGGCCGTTACTAAAACTAGATAACTACCGTCATTAAAGTTAGACAACCGTTACTAGAATTAGATGGCTACCATTACTAGAATTAGATAGCTACCGTTACTAAAACTAGACAACCACTATTACTAGAACTAGATAGCTACCGTTACTAGAACTAAATAACCACTATTACTAGAACCAGACGACTACCGTTACTAGAACTAGATAACTATTATTACTAAAACTGGACGACTACCGTTACTAAAACCGGATAACCGTTATTAGAACTAAACAACTACCGTTACTAGAATTAGGCGGCTGTTGCTAAAACTAAATAACTATCATTGCTAGAACTAGACGACTATTACTTAAACTAGACAACCGTTACTAAAACTAGATAACTACTATTGTTAGAAATAGACGACTATTACTAGAACTAGATAACTACTGTTACTAAAATTAAATAGCCATTACTAGAATTAGACAGCCACCGTTGCTAAAACTAGACAACTATTACTAGAACTAAACGACTACTATTACTAGAACTAGATAACCGTCACTAGAATTAGGCAACTACCGTTACTAAAACTTAATAACTATCGCTAGGACTAGACGGCCACTATTACTAGAACTAGACAACTATCGTTACTAAATCTAGACGGCCGTTATTAAAACTAGACAACTAGAACTAGAACTAGATAACCGCCCTTAGAACTAAATAACCGTTTTTAAAACTAGACGACAACTATTAGTAGAATTAGATAACGACTATTTAAATAACTAGCTAGCGAATATAGTTAGCAAATGCCTATAGAGAATAATCTAAATTAATTAGAGCTTTAAATTAGGCCGACCTATCCTTTAAATTAAATTAGATACTAATATAGGTAGGTAGGTAAGTAGGTAGGTACTAGGCCTAGTTAGGAAATTAGTATACGGCCGGCAAATTATTAGGAATACTACTAATTAATGATTTAATGCCTCTATAAAGGCTTTTCCCTCGTCTCCTAATCGATCGCTTAACGCCTAAGTAATTATCTCCTTAGAACGATATAGGGCTCTTATAATAGATATAGATATAAATAGATATAAGTAGTAGGTAGGAAGGATTAATTTAGATTATTTAAATTATTTAAAGTATTTTATATATAAAATAAGACCTAGCTTATAATATAATTAAATTAGTTATATATTTTTTTAAACTAGCTATAAATACTAAAGTATTAATATACCTCGTTTTTAAATATAAAAAATTATTATTATTATCCTAATTGTCCTAACAGTACTAATTATCTTAGTAGTTTTAGTAATCTAGGTAGTCTAGGCGAGCCTTTAACGGACCCTAATAGAATACTAAGTATAAGCATCTCCTAGAAATCCTAACAGCCCTAATATAACCTATTAAAAGGCATAAACATTTTCCTAATATAGAATACGAGAAGTACGTCTATAAAGTCTTATAACGGCTTTGTAAGACTAGTCTTTAGACTAATATTAAAAGGTTAAAGTTTAGTATTAAGCGTATAAAGTACTTAGGGTTTATTATTTGTATGGACGAAATTAAGGGTAACTTAGAGAAAATAGTTATAATTAACTAGTAGAAGTTTTTACGGACCGTAAAGGGAGTATTATAACGGCACTAGAGCGCTTACCTAGATAAAGAGTCATAGTTAGGGGTTCGGCTAAGAGTTTAGCAAAGAATATGTATATAGTATGTCTCTCCCTTCTATATATACCTTTTCTTCTTCTTTTAACCCTAATATCTTTATAGTATAGTATTTATTTACGCGTTACGTTTGTATTTATTTAAGCCGTAAGGTATTAGTTTAAGCCATTATAAGTATAGTTATTCTTAGGTTTCTATTACTTCTATTAATATTTTATTAAAGACTATAGTAAGATTATTTAGCCTCTTAACTATCTTATCTAAAAGGACTAACTCTTTTACTTTAATGCCGTATATAGGTAGCATTTTAATTAGCTTAAAAAATAGCCAATTCCTACTCTGCTACTCGCCTACTTTTATTTAAAACGGCCTTTAGTAGTAAAAACTAATGCCTTAGATAGCGTAATAGCGGGCGTTTATTTTAAATAGAGAATAGTGCTCTATTATATACTATTTAAAAATTATAATAAACGTTAAGCTAAACTACTATATTTATAATAAATGCTAACTATTATCTCTACCTTTTAGTATTAACGTGTATGGCTAAAAGAGATTCCTAAGCCTATCTAGATAGTTTTAGATTATAAGGCCTTAGAATATTTTATAATAACTAAAGCCCTTATGGCCTAGTAGGCGTGTTAAGCGGACGTTCTATCCTAGTTTAACTTTCTAATTATATATAGACTAGGCGCTATTAACTATATAGATGTCTTTATAAGGCATAAATAGGACTTAGATAATTAGATAACTATAAAAATTATATTATAGACCTGGATACTACTACAACTAGAGTAACTTAACTTTAAAATATAGGCAGAACCAAGTATAGACTCTTTAGACGCTAAAATATAGCCTATTAACTCCTTCTCTATAAAAGTACCATAAAAAGGTAAAGGACTTATTAGTCTATAGTCCTTAAAAAATAGACTATTTACGTATTAAGAACGACTAGTAGTAGAAGAAAAATAGAACTTATAGTCTTGGCTTATTACTAAAGTATATACCTAGGTCTCTATGGCCTACTCTAGAAAATATAAGACTTATAAGATAATTAACGGCCGTTGCTACTAGCTTAAAATAATTAAAGATATTAACCACTATATATAGAACTATAATAACTAGCGTAGATCTATAATTCTATAAGATAAAGCCTTAAGACTATTAAAGCCACTCTTAATACTAGAGTACCCCTAATAGTATATCTCTATGGGCTTCTATAAGCTATCTATAGACTATAATACAGTAAAGCCGCGTTTTAACGTTATCTCGGTATACCGTTCCTCTACGGTATACCGGTCAATAGCCATGAACAGTTGATTTTACTATGAGGTTTATAAGGCTTATGTTTAAATTTAATACGCCGTTACGTTCAAAGCTCTCTCATATAAGAACGGTATAGCGCGAGCAATTTGGCGCCATGTATTAACCCCTTCCTTACTCTTAAGCCTATAAACCAGCACCGCAGCCATTAATATTCATTAATTTAACACCCCTCTTGCCCTATACAATGGCGAAGCATAAGGACAACCCTAAGCGCCTCCGCCGCCATAGTATTTTAGAGCGTGAGGGGCAGTAGATCTGGGTATACTGCCGTAAAAACCCTAGAAAACCTTAAAGAGACACTACTCGCTTTTTTACCAATTAATTTTAACACCCTATTCGACAGTCTATTGTATTAGACTCCTTAAAGCCCAAATATAAGTACCTTAATTTACTAGTCCTTTAACGCGGCTAGGAGGGCTTTGAGAGGCGTAGAGCTCCTGAAAATTCTAAGCTCGAAGAAGCGCTATTTAAATAGCAACAGCGGATGTAGGCTGCCGATATACTCATTACCGGCAACCTTATTCGGGCTATGGCAATAAAGCTTTAGAATATAATGGCGTGTTATTAGGGTTAACAACAGCCTAGCTTCTTAAGCAGTTGGGTTAATAACTTTAAGAAGAGGAATTAAATATTAAGACGGAAGCTACACGGCAAGGCTGGGTTAGCGGATACAGAGGGCGCTGAGGAGCGCATGTAGGAGCTTAGGGTTATTATAGATGTATACCCAAATTAAGACGTCTATAATATGGATGAGGTAGGGCTTTTCTATAAGGCCACACCGGATATAGGACTTGTAACTACAGGGCAATTAGGCACTAAAAAGCAGAAGGAGCGTATTACAACCGTCCACTGCAGCAATACAGACGGCAGCCATATTGTACCCCTATGGATTATTGGAAGAGCAAAGAATCCTTAATATTTTAGCACGCAGTGTAGTAACCTTAGGGGCCTTAACTTCGCCTAGAGGTTTAACAAGAAGGCCTAGATAACAGCGTTGATATTCCTTAATTATATTAAGTGGTTTAACGGCTTAATGGGCGGCAGGAAGGTCCTCCTGCTTATTAATTCCGCTCCTAGCCATACTAGGGGTATGCTTACGATATTAGAGCGCACTAGCTTGCTTAACACTAGGGTTAAATTCCTGCCTAAAAACATTACCTCTCTCTATCAGCCTCTAGATTAGGGTATAATTTGAACCTTTAAAGCCTATTACCGCCGCTACTGGCTGTCCTATATGGTAGATCAGGTGGAACAAGATAGGAACCCCCTTAAGACAATAAACATACTTAGGGCTGTTCAGTGGGCCATCGCAGCATAGTATAAAATTAGCCCTTAAACCGTAATAAATTGCTTCACGCATTTAACAATATTTAGACCCCGCAAGGGCCCCTAGGGTGCACCAAGCGGGTACAGCGAGCCTCAGCTTAAGGCCGAATTAGAGGTGTATTTATAGCAGCTTAGCCAGGCAGGGCAAATTAGGCAATTAATTCCTATTAGTAACTTTATTAATATAGATAGGAAGGACGCTTTAACAGAGCCTAAGGACTCTATATTACAGGAAGTAATTAAGGCCTCAATTATTGCTTTGTATGACGCGCCAGATGACGAGGAAAGCAATGAGGAGGTTAAGCCACAAGTTATTAAGCTTAATAAGGCTTTAGATGCACTAGAGCGCCTTAAGCTCTATAAGGGACAGCAAGAGGATGGTAATAAGACTCTAATTACAGCTCTTATAAAGGCAGAGAGAGTAATTTGAGGCCGTTAAGCTATACAAGTAAGGCAGACGACTATCACGAGCTTCTTTAAGTAGTTATGGATAGAGAGAAGAGTTAATTTAGCCCCTTGCAGCGATTAATAAGTAAGCTCGCAATATAACGTTTCCATACGGCATAACGTTTAAACCCCCTACTACCGAGCTGAACGGTATAACGAGGTTTTACTGTATATGTGATGTTCTAACGTGAAGAGGAAGGATCTAAGCCTGTTTAGTGGGGGGTGTGCGCGTATTAATTAGGGGGTGTGCGCGTAGTAATTAGGGGGTGTGCAACTAGTAGCGGCCTATTATTATAAGCTGATTATTCTGTTATATAAGCAGCTTGTAATTGGATAATTGTCTGGGACCGAGATAAGAGGTAATACGGAGGACGGCCTAGAAAGAGATTTCTCCTTCCTATTTGGGAAAAGCGCAATTTTAGTGCCAAGACCCCACCAAAATATACTAAATTTTGACTTTGAGCTTTGTAAAAGCAACTTGTAACGGGACTAGCCCAGTTACTGTAGGAATGTCTCGGTGAAACACTCGACAGATAAATTCCGACGCTTTAATTAAATTCTGCCAAATTCTACTAAGTTGATTGAATTCTGCCAAATTCCGCTAACTTAATTAATTTCCACCAGTCTCCACTAAATTCCACTAATGTAATGGAATTTGGTTAAAACCTATTAAAATCCGCGTGGGCTTATACCCACGCGTCTGCTGCCAAGACCACGAATATTTAGTTACAAGTTTCCTATATTCCTTTCTCTTCTTCACGCAACGTCTTGTACTCTGCAAGAGCTATATACCCTTAGATTTAGATAGAATTTATATTGTTCCTTCGAATCTTCCCCAAAGCCTCTTCGCGCCCTCACATTACTCTATACCAACTTTTTGATAGAATCTACTCACCTAATCGCTTATAATATCCTCTATATACCTTCTACTGTTTTCCCTACTGTTTTCGAGCCTAAAATGCCTTACTACGGCCTTGCGACGAGGGCGCAGGCCGTAGTAATGAAGGCTTTGGGTACATCCCTAAAACTAATCACTTAAATTACTGGGATTAGCGGTAAGCATATTGGTAACCTAGTAAAAAAGGCAGTAGAGAATGGTTAGAATGCAAATTGGGTCCTCCTTAATAATCACCTTAAGGATAAGCCCCATAAAGGGCGTACTAAAAAGATTACCCCCAATATTAAGCAGAGAGTCGTTAATGCCGTTATATATAATCATTATGGACGTGAAAAAAGCAGTAAAAAAATTGGTCGTGAAATAGGTATCTCTGCGGCGTCCGTTTAAACTATACTTAAAAAGCACGGCTTCTGTAAAACAAAGCCAACAAGGAAGCCTAGATTAACTGCAGCTATAAAGAATGAACAATATAGATTTGCACTAGCTTATCGTTATTAGACGTTAGAAGATTAGAAGGCTGTAATTTGGTTAGATAAGACGAGTATTGTTTTAGGCCACTGTCGAGGGGGCTATTAAGTATAGCGACGATTAAATAAGGCCTGCGTATGTAGCTACGTACAAGAGCAGTGGAAGGGGTACTCCAAGTTCATGTTTTAGGGCTGCTTTATATACAACTTCAAAGGCCCTTGCTATATTTAGAAGCCCCAAACAAAGAAAGAATTTAATAAATTAAAATCTATTATTAAGATCTGGAATTAAGCTTTAGAGCTAGAGGTATATAAGGCCTAGAAGAAGAATTAAGCCGCTAAAAGGAGCCTATACGAACTATGTTATAAGAGGCGAATAGGCAGCGCTCCTGCTAAATGGAAGTTTACGGCATTATACAGAGCTTTAACTTGATTGGATGGAGGTAAAATTAACTGGTGGCAATATTTAACGAATATTTTAATACTAAAACTTCTTCCATTTGCCTAGAGTCTTATATACTTAAATCCTAATACAATTATATAGGAAGATAAGGCTACTTCTTATATTACAAAGATTTACTAAACCTACTTTAACGCTTACAAGATTCAACGTCTTTTTTAGCTAGGTAATTCGCCTAATCTAAATATAATTAAGCCCTATTAGGGCTACCTAAAACGGATTACTATAAAAAGAGGCCCATTTACCTCCTGTGCAGCTACGGAGAAGGCTTAGCTTAGAGCTTAGTAAGATCTAAAGCAGTAGTAAATTTAGTAGTAGATTGAGAGGATTCCTCGCCATATTAAGAAGATTATAGAACTTAAAGGAGGCAATAATTATAGAAAGGGAGTAGATAAAAAGTAGCAAAGCTAAAAGCAGCTCTATAAGAAAGCCAATTATAAGCTCTCTATAATTGTTAAGGTGCTTAAAATGGGCTATAAGATATTGTGTAATTACTGTAGTCTACCTAACGCCTATTTATAATTCTTCCTACTTGCGTAGAGCCGTGAGGAAATTGAGGAGATTACTAAGGAAGAGTGGCAAAAATTAGCTGATTTGGTTGTTCCAAATTAATGTTAAAACACTTAAGGCTCTGGCTTGATTGTAGATTGATAGCTCTATAACCAGAGATCTTAAAGAAACGATTGCAATTAGGTAATTGAGCGGGTAGAGAGCCAGGTAGAGAGCTAGGTAGAGAGCTAAGAACAACAGAGGCAATTAAGGCCTTGAAAACCTTGAAAGCCTATAGAATATAAGGTGCGGTAGAACGAGGTCAATCAGGTAAATGCTAGACACTAAAACACCACGTTTTGGAAGCTATATAGACAATATACTGGTATTAAAAGCTTCAATCAAGCTAATTAAGTTGATTTTGGTGGGGTCTTGGCGCTCAAAACCGCGCTTTTCCCAAATAGGAAGGAGAAATCTCTTTCTAGGCCGTCCTCCGTATACCTACGCGTAGCTGACGTAAGCTGCACGCGAGGTATAACGTAATCTACAAGCAAGTGGTCGACACAAGCGAGTAGTCTACACCAAAAAAACCAAAAATCGTTCTTTAATATCTTAACAACGGCTTAATAATAAACTATAAAAATTTATAATTAGACTCTTATACTTACTTTAAGACCTCTAAAGTCTTAAAGTAATTAGTTTAGCTATTATTAATATATTAAAGTTTAGCTTTTAAACTTAAATCTAATTATTATATCTTAAAAACTACTTATTAAATTACTTTAAAACTTTAATAGAGGTCTTAAAGTAAGTATAAGAGTCTAATTATAAATTTTTATAATTTATTATTAAGCCGTTGTTAAGATATTAAAGAACGATTTTTGGTTTTTTTGGTGTAGACCACTCGCTTGTGTCGACCACTTGCTTGTAGATTACGTTATGTAAGTTATCTTGGTCCTAGACGATCAGCCAATTATAAGCTGCTTATATAACAGATTAATTATCTTATATTGTTATTGTCTGGTATACGGTTTGGAAATTTGTTAGTCCCTTACGCCAATTTGTATATAATTCTTATATAAACTCCCGCGCTATACTAATTTTTTAGCTATTAATTAATAATAAACTAATGTCTTTATAAATAATTGGCTAATATTACGTTTTAGAGTTTTATAGTATAATTCTAATGCTACCAAAATTATTATAAACGGCCTAGTGGTTACCACTACGTTTTACCTTAAATTACTGCCTAGAGGGTCTCCCCTAATAAAGCTCTGCTTAAAGCCCTATAGAGCTCTAAAGCCCTACTAACCCGCAGCACTAATACACTAGGAAGTCTCATAATTGTCTCTACGAACGTCTATACAATTGCCCGTACAGTTGTCGCTATAAATGTCTCTACGAACGCCTGCACGAACGCCTGCACGAACGCCTGCACGAAAGCCTGCACGATCGCCTGCACAAAAGCCTACACAAAGCTCTATATAAAATTGTTTACGACGCCTTCAAAAACAAGCCCAAATACAAGCTCTACATAAAGCTCTGCACGAGGCTCTGCTCGAAGCTCTGCTCGAAGCTGCTCGAAGCTCTGCTCGAAGCTGCTCGAAGCTCTGCTCAAAGCTCTGCTCAAAGCTCTGCTCAAAGCTCTGCTCGAAGCTCTGCTCGAAGCTCCTCACAAGGCTCTGCTCGAGGCTCTGCTCGAGGTTCTGCTCGAAGCTCTGCTTGAAGCTCTGCACGAAGCTCTGCACGAGGCTCTGCTTGAAGCTCTGCTTGAAGCTTTGCACGAAGCTCTGCACGAAGCTCGGCACGAAGCTCTACACGAAGCTCTGCACGAAGCTCTGCACGAAGCTCTACACGAGGCTCTACACAAAGCTCTGTATACAGAGGCTCTGCACAAGGCTCCGCATGAAGCCCTACACGAAGCCCTACACGAAGCTCTACGTACAGAGGCTCTGCACGGGGCTCTGCGCGAAGCTCTGCGTACGGAGGCTCTACACGAAGCTCTGCATTAGGTCCCCGCTTTCTTCCCAATAGCCTCTACACGTGCCTCTGCCAAGTATACCCCCTATATAGCTACCTTATTTTTTACCCATCCTTCCTTCCTTATATCCTCCCTACCTAGGGAGGCACCCTAAACAACTACTATTTAAATATATAGCCAGCAAACGGCTATAGAGAACAATTTAAATTAACCAAAGCCTTTAATTAGGCCGACTCCCCCCCTAAATTAAATCAGACACTAATATAGGTAGGTAAGTAAATAGGTAGGTAGGTAGGTAGGTAGGTAGGTAGGTATGTAAGTAAGTAGGTAGGCGGGTAAGTAGATAGGTAGGTAAGTAGATAGGTAAGTAGGTAAGTAGGTAAGTAGGTAAGTAGGTAAGTAGGCAGGCAGGTAGGTAGGTAGGTAGGTAAGTAGGTAGGCAAGTAGGTAGGCAGGTAAATAGGTTAGTAGGTAGGCAGGCAGGTAGGTAGGCAGGTAAATAGGTTAGTAGGCAGGTAAATAGATTAGTAGGCAGGTAAATAGATTAGTAGGTTGGTAGATAAAAGAGAACCATTACTATATTATATTAAATTATCTAAAGTAATATAATAGATTATATAAAGAAGTGTATATAATTTACCTTATTAGCCTTTATTTATTATCTAAAATATACTATTAGTATAAAAGAGGTAGATAGCTTTAAATATAATTATAGTTGCTAAACGCGTAAGCTGCACGTAGGCTGCGTATAGGCTACCTGTTAAAAAAACACTATAGGCTAGTTAGTTAAGTTGCTAAATGCCCTTAACTACGCGCTAATTGCGTTAACTATTAACTATTAAGGCTGTTAATAGAGGACAATATTTTACCAATATATACTAAGGCATATTACTTACTAAGTTTTACTATATTCTACTACATCTATAGAATTTCACTATATTTTACTATACTTATAAAATTCTATTATATATAGCAAATTGCTATAATATTGTGGTGGGGTAAAATGTCCTATACTTAGTGTCTTGGCATTTTCCTGTATATATTGAGCCTTCGGCTTCCCTCCTTTTTATTATCACAACCTACCAAAATACTTTCTTTCTTTCTCTTCTTACTAACTGCTTTACTGATTACTTCTGACTAATTATAACCGACTAACCGACTGACCAACAGACTAATAGCACAGTGGCCTTCCTATCTAAGAGTGGTCGTACCCTCCCATATACTTTATAGCATTCTATATGGGGACGACGGCAAGCTCTTTAGATTAGAAGTCTAGTGCTATATACATATAAGACACGCAAAGAATATATTACGACTATAGAAGGACGACCAGCTGCAGGAGAATGACCAGCTAGGTAGACAAGACAGCAGCAGAGAACTAGGCAGTATTAGACAGTAAGGGGAACCAGGTAGTCCCTAAATAGAAAGACAGCGGAAAAAATGGACATTAGACTTAACGTATAAGCCAAAGAGTGGCAATAAGAATTAGTGTCTAAGCTTGGAGAGCAGGGTCTTGGAAAGTTACATATAAGGATATTAAGCGAACCAGTGAGCCTATTAGACGACGTTAACCGGCAGTTAGAGGTACCTAATATTTCTACTACCTACGCACGGACATGGCCAGAGCTTTATTAAGGATGCAGAGACGATAAGCTAAGGACTAATTAATTAGATGGAAACGAGATCTAAGGCATCTGGCGGTAGAGGAAGTTAGCGCTAGCCTTTAGAAACAGAAGAGAGAATACTAAGTAAGATTGTAAGAACATAAGATTAGGTCTACTCTTAAAAGCTTCCTATTCTGGCTTAGCTTTGTCTTCTTTTAAGTAATCTAGATTGTATTAGCAGCGGCTTAAGAGGCACTCTGTAAGGAGGTACTGCGTGGAACAATAGTAGGCTAAAATAGACGGACGTGTCTAGACCCAGCACTGGTAGAAGATGGAGATTTTGTGCTCTTTTAGGGAGACCCCCCCTCAGCCGTTAAGAAGTAGGTGCCTTCCGTTACAGACATGGCCGTATAAGTAGACCTACCGCAGCGTTCGCCTGTTAAGGTCCCGCCAGAACAGTTATCTAGGACATCCTCTACTAAGACTATGGCCATGTAAGCAAACCAGCCGTAGTATATACCCGTTTAGGCAGCAAGGGAAGTACACTATGTGTTCGTTCTAACGGTAGCAATGCTAGATCTGTTTAGGCAAGGGGTTCCACGGTTTAATGGAAAGAATATCTCTGGGTTTATTAAGGACTATAAGGGCATATATTAAAGGCATTACGTAGGCGAAGAGCGTAGGCTTGTATGTCTCCTTAACTATTATGAGAACATATACGCGGAAGCTATTTAGGTAATGCCAGAATTTAACCAAGGAGAATGGAAAGGACTGGTAAACCGCCTTAGAGCTAAGCACCGAGCAGACAACTTCTACTAACATATAGAGACAAGAGACTTTGTAGAAGCTTTCATTCAAAAATCTACAGAACAGCTAGGCGAATTACGTTACTATATGTAGGACTTTACTACTATCTTAGCTAAAGCGATAGTGGTGGGCAATCTGTTAGATCTAAAGAGAGGGTAATAGTTTATACAAGGACTTCCTACTAAATACCGCAGGCACATAATGGAAAAGACAGGAGCCGTAGTAGACAAGCCTAGCACCCTTATATTTAAAAGACTAAAGGAGGCTGTAGAGTTAAGGATAGTAACTATAGAGGGCGCCAAGTAAATAGATATCCTTCTAGAAGAACACGCCCTAAATGTCCAGCTTGTATAGGAGCTATAGCAGTAAAGGGATAAGCTTGACCGTAGGAGAAAAGGAAGGCTTCTGGACCTAGGTGTACACAAAGGAGCCCTAACACAGTAGTAGTCACCCCCTACCATGGATTAGGAGATGGATAAAATAGTAAGCCAGTTAAAGAGACTAAGGTTAAGCAAGATAGAGCTTGCAGTAGCTATATAGTTAATGCCGTTCCTTAACCAAATTTAAAAGGACCTAGAAAGGTTTACAACACTGTTAAATTAGGCTGTAGTTTAAAGCTTAGTATAAGAATACGACCTAGTATTAGGATATAAAGACTGGTAGAACAGCACCCGAGCTCCCTTTGCTCCGCAAAACTTTTAATATCCGTATAATTTTTAATATCCACAAGGCTCTTAATATCCGCAAGATTCTACTGCCTTTAAATAGCCGCAGCAGAACGTATAAGGTCAGCAAGGTACGCAAGGACAAGGCCTATAGACCTGTTTTAGATATGGAGGAGGTCACCGTTTCACCTAGTATAAATACTAAGGGCTTAAGGATCTTATTTAGTAAGGATTTGTGCATCTATCTAATTAAGGAAGACTAGTAGCTGGGATATGCGAATAACCTAGACCTAAACTACCGTGGCTTAGCAATGAAGGATGATTAAAGGGTATTAAAAACTGGCTGCGTATATACTAAGGAACTAACCTAGATAGACCAAAGGGAGAATAGACGCAGTAATAGGCCCCTACTATATAAACGGACTTTACTGCTTTCTATAACAGAGTAGTGCTAAAGAATAGTAACAAAATGCGTATAAGCTGGGAGGACTACTATTAAGTATGGCCCATGGACTTAGTAACGTTTAGCTAGTAACGTCCGCAGACTCGCCTAACCCCTAGAGATAGCCATATAACCAGGACAATCGTCAAGCCGCAGGCTCTGCCGCAGGAGAATGTACGACCAGGAGATTACATCTAGATTATGTTACGGCCTGCAGATGAGACAGCTAAAGCTAGAAAGAATGAATCGTCTAATCCTTAGAGACGGTTATGGAGACAGACGCTTAAGGCCAGCTGTTAACCCGCAGGCTCTATAGTAGGCTCCGCAGCAGACTCTGTAGTAGGCTCCGTAGTAGGTATAGGATGTTTAACTAGGGGACAGTTAAGTTCTAAGGTTACTAGAATTAAGCGAGAGATACTAACTAAGCTCTGGACACGTCGCGAGAGCGAGCTCTGTATATTAATCTAGATAGACATTAACCGCATCTACTGCATCACGAATTAATTAATATTCATCGTCTGCGTTATCTCTATCATCAATTTAACCCTTAAAAGACCTCCGCTGTGACCTTATAACCTTGTAATTCTAACAGGTTATGAGCCTGGGTAGCAACACCTCTCCTAAATTAAAAATTAACCCCAAAAATAACCTCCTCTACCTTAACCTTAACAACACCTACATACAATCACAAGGCCGGTAAAATTGTTATTTTTAATGGAGATAACTTTGCAGACTGGGAGCGCACCTATAAGGCAGCCCTAATTATGTTAGAGGGCTAGGATTTTGTTACTAGTACAGAGGACCTAAATTAAGTTAATTTAGCTAATAGAAGAAAAAGACGAGGGGAAGTAAATAAGATTATCTATAATTTAATAGGAGACAACCGTTAGGAAGAGATACGTATAATAATAAAGGCATATAATATTTAAGAAATGTAGAAAGGAATAAAGAAGTTTAATAAGGCTAATAACAAGGTCTACATCTCTAGACTTTGCAGAGAGTTCTATAGCACTATATTTAACCCTATAAAGATGCAAATTGTTGAGTTCCTTCATATACTTAATTAATTTAAGATTAATCTAGCTTTAATACCTTAAGCACTTACTAATAATAATATTAAAGAGCAACTTCTCCTAGCCCTACCAAGCAATATTATATGGTAGAATGTAAAGACCTAGTGTCTATAAGATAAATAAGACCTTAAGAGTTGCATTACTCTTTTTTAGGAGCAAGAGACTGCTTTCCCTACATAAGCATAGACTGCAGTACTTATATATAAAAGGAAAGACAAACCTAGGGGAAGAAGGGGAAACTAAGGTTAAGGTTAAACAAGGGGTAGAGGTTATACTGGTAGATTTAATTATTCCTTATTATATTATAGCTTATTATCTTAAGTAACTAAAGAGCTAAGATAACTAAAAAGAGATAAGTGCAGAGTATGCTATTAAAAAGGTTACTACTAGAAAGACTGTCCCCTACTTAAGCAATTCTAATTTAATAACGCTAGGAAGATAGATTAAGGTGCTCCTAAGGCAGAGGAAGTAGGGAATGTAGTAATAGCTAAGGAAGAATTTAACAGTAATTTAATCTACCTTAACCCTAACCCTAAATATGCTATACTTACAATAATATCTCTAGCTTAGGCTCTTGTCTTAAGTATAACTAAGTACTTTACTAGTAACCAATTAGACCTAACACACTTAAAAAGATGGAATACGCCATAATAGGTCCGTACTGCAAATGGGATCGTTGTCCCTACTATAGGATATGGCCAAGTTTAAATTAGTACCCTAAAGCTAAAAGACATCTGGCTTATACCTTTGTTTAAGTTAATTAAGCTGATTTTAGTAAGGACTCTTACTTAAAAAGGCTACTTAATTATATTTAACCCAGATAATTAAGCTACTGGTAAGCATAAATTAGGTATAATATTTAAGGCTATTATAAGGAACAACCTCTATGTACTATAAGAGCATTAGGAAGTATATAATTTATAACCAAACGTTAGTAAAATAGATGCTAAGCTATAGCACTACTAAACTGGACACACAAATTACAGCAACCTATTTAAGTTATAATACTCCTTACTAGGCATAAAGCTTAAGAAGAGAGTAGTACTAGTTAGTAAGAGTATGTATAAAGCTTGTCTAGCTAAAAAGATGCAAGAAATACTAAGTAAGAAGATAACTAAGCGCGAGAAGATACCTAGTTAAGGGCTACACCTAGATACTATAGGACGAATTGGTATATTAATTAGAGGTTATAACTACTACCTACTAGCCCTAGACAATACTATATAGTATACTTAGGTTGTTCCTTTTAAAACCCTCTAAACTAAAGAGGTACTACCATATATTAAAGAGATTGTCGCAAGGGTAGAGAGGTTCACTGGTAATAAAGCTGCATAGATTTAAGCGGATAATAGAAAGGGGGAGTTTGGCTATAGATTTTAAGACAAACTAATACCCTAGGGTATTAACTTTAAACCTTATCTGCCATACAAGCACTTATATAATAGTGCAATTAAGCGCGTGATTTATACAGTTAACTGTAAGATAAGGTTACTTCTATTTTAAGGAAATATACTAGTTAAACTCTGGTGCTATATAGTTAAGTATGCTGTCTAGATTAAGAATTAAGTACCCACCTTAGCACTTCTATTTAATAATGAGTATAGTGGTGCTATTATACCCTATAAGGCATACACCTGACAAGTTCCTAACTTAAAGAATCTAGTTATCTTTAGGTGTTACGCCAATCTAATTAATACGCTTAAAAAACACCCTAGGAAGTACGATTTAAGAATAAAACTTAACTATATTTTTATTGGATTAAAAGGGAGTAGTTAATTTAAGATAATAAACCTGCATACCTAAGTAATTAAGCTATTTGGAGATACTAAAGTAAATAAGTATAGGTTCCCTTATAGAGCACCTTAGGTGCAAGCTACGAGACATAGTAACCAAGTAGGCCGCTTAGATTAAGTAGGAAGCCTAGGTTAAGATTAAGCGGGACGCTTAAATTATGCTATAAGCTAAGCCGTGAACTAACCTACACCTTCCCCTACTACCTTAAACGCGCTAATAGAGACTCTAGTTGCGAGAACTATAAGTAGGCCAGATGGTGACTGAGTGGGCTACTCTAAATAAGTGGGAAGCCCAGGTCAAGACTAAGTAGGCCGCTCTAATTAAGTAGGAAGCCCAGGTTAAAATTAAGTAGGATACTTAAATTAAGGTAATACTAAGGGTGGGATACCTATATAAAGTATATTAATACGCATTCCTTATGCGCAGAGAATAAGGTCTAGAAGGTTACTAAATATAAGGGTTTTTAATAATATAGTGGTTTAGTTAGTAATAGCTATAAAAGCTATTTACCTAGAAGCTAAGAACACTACCTCCTTAGGAGTACCTATAGTACTATTTAACGCTATTAAGCTAGATTAGGCCTTAAGAGAGGACACTACTAGCTGGATAAAAGCTATCTTTAAAGAATTTCTCTCTCTTAAGAGAATGCATACTTATACCATTATAAGGGGGAGAGTACCAGAAGGAAGGTTATTACTTCTAAGTAAGCTAGTCCTAAAGCACAAGTATAATGCTAAGGGAGAAGTAATTTATAAGAAAGTAAGACTGTGTATTTAGGGAGACAAGTAGACCCCTAATATTAACTATTTTAAGATATTTATGTCTGTTATATAATATGACACCTTCAGGTTCCTAATGGTAAAGGTGGCAGCTGAAGACCTTAAACTTAACTATATTAACATTAAAACTGCATTTTTAAACCCGCCGTTGCAAGAATAGATTTATATATAGATTCCTAACCTATTAAGAGACTTTAAACCTAAGCTTAAGGGCGTAAAAGATGTCTATTTAAAGCTAAATAAGTTACTTTACGGCCTAAAGCAGGCACCAAGAAAATGGTTTTAGATGGTTAAGAAGTTCTTTAAGAGTATAGGTTTAAAAGCAGCTAATACTAACCCTAATCTCTTTATAGGAAATAAAGTATGTATCTTGCTATTTATTGACGATATGCTAATTACAGGAAAGCGCCAATACCTTAATATTATAAAGATAAGAATCTTAAAAGAATGGAGATGTAAAGACCTAGGTCCTATAGAAGTATTTATAGGCTTCTAAATTAATTAAAACCGTATAAACTAAACCCTTAAGCTATATTAGATAATGTATACTAAGAAGCTACTTAAATAGCTAAAAATGGACAGCTGTAATCTGGCTAAGCTACTAATACTAGCTGGCACTGTTCTAAAAGCAGATATTAAAAGTCCCCTTAAGTATAATAATGCGATAGTGTACCGGCAGATTATTGGCTCTATAATCTACCTTTTAAACTATACACATCCTAATACCAGCTATGCTGTCGGTTAGTTAGCTAGGTTTATGGTAGTACTAGGAGAATTATACAACTGCCTAAGTAAGCAGCTGCTATAATATCTAAACGGCACTCTTAAAACTGGAATTACCTACTTAAATTAAGCAGTTTACCTTCCTCTATATAAGCTTACATTAACTAATCTATCTACTGGCTACAGCATCTTTACTAATGCTATATGGGGAACAGAATACGATCAGATATTATTTTAGGGCATAGCAGTTATTTGCTATAGGGGAGCTGTGATCTAGATAGCTTAAAGGCAGAAGTTAACGGCACTAAGCTTAATAGAAGCAGAGATTATGGCGGCGTTAGAAGGAGCAAGGTTAGCAATATAGCTTAAGAAGCTAATAAGAGATCTGGGGGAGAGAGATGACAACAACGACCCCTTTATCCCTATACTCTATTGCGATAATAAGAGCACAGTTGACCTATTGTATAATATAAAGCACCACTAGAAAGCCAAGCATATTAAGACTTAATACCTCTTTATACAAAACGACATGGTTTAGTGAGGTTAACTTCAGCGTGGGTTTCAATAAGCGAATATCCAGCCAATAAAATATCGGCAAATGCCAATATTTGCAGCGCCAATATTAAATATTGGCAATAGTTTAGACCAAATTATTATAATAGAAGTATACTTATTCTAAAAATAAAGATTATACAAATTATTGGCATAGATTGGCAGTTTTTATAATAGTATTTTAATTTATTGCCTGCACAAAGCTCTGCGCAAAGCTCTGTGTACGAAGGCTCTGCGCGAAGCTCTACAGAGGCTCTGCACGAAGCTCTGCACGAAGCTCTACAGAGGCTCTGCACGAAGCTCTACAGAGGCTCTGCACGAAGCTCTGCACGAAGCTCTGCATGAAGCTCTGCATGAAGCTCTGCATAAAGCTCTGCACGAAGCTCTGCATAAAGCTTTGCACGAAGCTCTGCTTACGGAGGCTCTGCACGACGGTTTTGCGTACGACAGTTCTGCGTATAACGGTTCTGCGTATGACGGCTCTACTACAGAGGCTCTATATAAAGATTTGTGTAGATCTTCGTGTAGAGCTTCGTGCGGAGCCTTTGTACGTAGAGCTTCGTGCAGGGCTTCGTGTAGAGCTTTGTGCAGAGCCTCCGCAGAACTTCTCGCGGAGCCTCCGTATGTAGAGCTTCGTATAGAGCTTTATACAAAGCTTCGTGCAGAGCTTCGTGCAGAGCTTCGTGCAGAGCTTCGTGCAGAGCCTCCGTAGAGCTTCCCACAGAGCCTCCGTATGTAGAGCTTTGCGTAGAGCTTTATATAGGGCTTCGTATAGAGCTTCGTGCAGAGCTTTATGTAGAGCTTTATGTAGTCTCCGCAGAGCTTTATATAGAGTCTCCGTACGTAGGGCTTCGCGATTTTAGGACTTTTATATACAGAGCCTCTATATAGTATAATAGCGTTTAATTACAAATATATAACTACCTAGCTAATAAATATAAATTTTAAGTATTAAATTTACCTTATTATACTTTTAAATAGAGGTTTTATCTAGCTTTAGATAGCTATGCAGTTTCCCTCTTATATATATACCTATATAGACCTACTATATAGATCCTAATAGGAGCTATAACAGCGTAATTAAATATCTTATTTTATCTTATACTTCTAAATAATATATTATTTAATTATTTATAAAAGCTTATTAATATTTTTGATATAAATATTTATTCATTACTTAACGTCTAATTTAGATCCCTGTTAGGCCTATATAGACTACTCATATATATAGGGAGAAAACTCTATTTAAGAAAACCCTATAATCCGTCTCCCTGCCTTTTGGGACTCGCCTATAAGTTGCCTACAAGTTACCTATAGTGCTCCACTACCTTACTTTTTAATCTCCTTAGGAACCACTGCTGCCGTAACAAGCCTATAGACGCGTTAATATTATATACTTTTAAGTTAATTAATTAAATTACATAGTAACTTATAAAGTAGTATATAAACTAATTTAGCTACTACTACCTTTACTTATTACCTATAGGCTGCCTCTATAGGTATACCTATGCCTACGCCTATAGAGCTATATTTTATATATAGTATGCAGTAATTACTTATTAGTTTTTAAGCAGAAAATTAATATTATATAGCCCTACCCTTTAATAAACTTATAGATATTATTAAAAGTAAGGCTTATATAATTATATAGCTTTAATAAAGGTAGATTAAAAGCTATAGTAGATATAGGGAAAATAGAGTAAATATAAGGTGTTAATTTAGAAATAGGTGTACAATAGTTACTCGCGGATATATATAATATTTTAATGTAAAGAGGAAGGATCTAAGTTTATTTAGGTGAGTAGCATATATATATTAATTAAGGAATATATATATATTATTTAGAGGGTGTATGTAACGTGGCCCGCCTCCACGTCGCCATACGGCCAAAAAGACTAAGAGTGCTTGCGAACTTGTCGCAAGCGCGGCGGGACCTAATATATATACTCTTACAGTGTATATATATTATTTAGAGGGTGTACAACTAGCAGGGCCAAAATTTGAAGGGGTGCCAAGAAGATCTGCAAATATTACAAATATCGCCAATACTCGCCAATACTCGCCAATATTGATCAATATTATTGGCAGTATTGATATTGAAAACCACGCTGGTTAACTTAAAGTGGTATATATACCAGATAAAGATTAACCTGGAGATATGCTTATAAAACAGCTACTAATTAACTAATTTACGAAGCACTGTATAATACTAGAAATTGGTAACTAATAAAGACGGTAATAGATAGAGACGGAGCAAGTTACGGAGGTTTTTTGCCTACTATAAGGTTTCCCTCCGTATATAGGCTAAATAGCACTTGTAAGGTATTTGGGAATAGCTTTATAATTGCCTATTTAGGATAGATGAGGAGAGCGTCGTCAGTATGGGGGAGTGTCAGAATTAAGCGAGAGATGCTGACTAAGCTCTGGATATGTGAGAGCGAGCTCTGCATATTAATCTAGATAGACATTAACCGTATCTACTGCATCACGAATCAATCAATATTCATTGTCTGCGTTATCTCTATCATCAATTTGACCCTCAAGAGACCTCCGCTGTGACCTTATGACCTTGTAATTCCAACAAAGGTGGGGGAGGGGACGCAGGTGACGACCGTATAAAAGATTTCTATTTTATCTGCTTAATTACTGTATTTCCTAAAGCTCCTTTTCTTGTTTACTTTCTTAATTGCGATGTGTCAGTCGCGACAACCTACTGTAAAGATGTTAGTTCAGCTCACTGCCTATTACCAAGCTAATAGCGATTTTCCATGCCCGGCACGGAAAATCCTAATTAGTCTATTCAGTAATAGAGCCGGCAGAACTCTATACCGCCCCTAGAATTTAATAATGCACTAGATGCACTAGCTGCATAATGAGAACAGTATTAGGAGCCTTAATGGATTGCATAGATATAGAACCAATTGTATAAGGCAGAGCTAGACGCAGAGCCAGACGTAGAGCCTTAACTGAACGGATATACGGAAGCCTTAATTAAATGACTGCACGAAAGCTACGGTTAGTTAAGCTAAATTAAGCCAGAGCCTTGATATTAGCACGTTACCGTCACTAAATTAAGTTAGTTAAATGTTGTTAAATTAGAGCCTTTAACTAGGCCGACCTTATTTCTTAATTAAATGATAGCTAATTGCAGCTCCGCAACCGCTATCCGAATTCAGTACTGCGCTAGCTGTATAATAAGAACAGGCACTGCGGTAAGGAAGGGATCTATATAAGGATAGCAGTATATTGGAAAATAAGCACCGCGGAAATGGTAAAGTAGTATATAAAGAGACACTAATAAAGATGCTCTGTAAGAGACCGTATATAGGGTATAGCTAACCACGTTAAGCCTAAGCCATCCTTATGTAACTAAGGACGGGACTAAGCCGTATCTAGCTAGGCTATTAAAGGACCATGTTAAGGATTATAAGGGGAACAGGAATTGGACGTATAGGAGCTAGCGCTTTTTCTTAGAGGTTGTCTTAATAAAGGACTGCATTATAGACATAAGGGCAAGGGATATGCAATAGAGGTAGTTATAACAACTAAAAAGCTGACACTAAATAATATTAAGGACGACTTAGGCGAAATGTAGAGCTAGCAGGACAGCAATTAAGAGACTAAAAGTAGAAGATAATCCTAAGAAAGCTCTTAAGCTAGAAGAAGATTAAGGATACATAAGTATACTGCTAACAGCCGGGGTAAAGAAGCAGCCGTAAAAGCCTAAGGATGCGCTGAAGAAGCTAAGAGCAAAAGCGACTCTAAAAGGAAAGAAAGTGGCTATTAAAGACGTCTTACAAAAGCACTGGGCCCGTGGAAATAGTCTACTGGAAACCGCCGTTTATGCTTATAAGGAAGGAAGTCTTAAAACCGGTTTTTGGATTGGACGTCTGGTGGACACTAAGAGCCTCAATTAACTATAGATGCAGAACTTTAACTGTATGACTGCACAGCCAGAGTTTTAATTAACTATCCATGGATGCAGAGCCTTAGTTAAACGTTAATAGATTTAAAGCCCTAATTGAGCATATAAGACGATGTAGAGTCTTAATTATATGTACAGCAAAAGACGTCTTAAGTTAAGCCAGAGCCTTAGTTAAATCTTAATTAGTTAGACGCCGCCTCTATAATTAAGTTGGATTAACTAGAGCTTTTAGTCAGGCCAACCTAATACCCTATTTAAACGTTAGTCAATTATACGTTGTCACAGTTAAATTAAATCAGTTACCGTTGCCGTTAGACGTCTTTAATTAGCAGTTAAAGGTTCTACAATAGCAGATAGGCAGACACTAGGCCTAATAATAAAATTAGTATATAACCGCAGAACGTTAGAAATATGGCCAATTAATATCTTGGAGCCTCTTTAACCAGAATAATCTTTCCTGCAGATATAGATACGGAGTCTTATACAAAGTCTCACATAGAGTTGTATATAGAGTCTATAGATATGGAGCATACAGGTACAGAGCCTTAATTAGATAATATTACGGCAGCTTAACTGGACACCTATATATGCGAAGCCTTAATTAAACGGCAGGTGCGGAGCCTTAACCAATCGCACATCTACACAGAAGTATTAATTAGTTATCTACAGATGCAAAGCCTCAGTTATACATGCAGCCGAAAATACCTTAAGTCAAGCCAGGGCCTTATTAAATCTCAATTAGTTAAACGCCGTCTTTACATTTAAGTTAGGGCAATTAGAGCTTTTAACCGGGCTAACTTTCTACCTTAATTGGATGACCGAATGATTAGTTACAGTACGTCGTTGCTAACCAGTTAGATAGTCTTCGGCCAGCAGTTAAAGTAGGTATATAGGCACGCACGCAGACACGGACGCAGACATAGACGTAGAATATACAATGCAGAGCTACTAATACACAGCCAGATGCACAGCCAGACGCAGAGCTACTGATGCAGAGTCTTAATATTAAATAACTAGCTGAACGACCAAATTAAGCCGGAGTCTCTGCTATTTTGATTAACTGCTCTGCCGCCGCTGCCGCCGCCGCCGCCATTCCGTCCAACTGCTTTGTCCCTACTATCTTAACCAACTACTCTGTCTCTACTATTCTAGATCTGTACCGTTGCTAGATCTATTTACTGCCGGATCTACTGGATCTATTATGCTGTTCCGCCTAACTGTTCTAACCGACCTATTCCGTTCTACTATTTCTACCAACTGCTACCCTAACTAATTGCCGCTAACCAATTGTTCTACTGCTACTGCTACTACTACTACAGTTCTAATCAGCTATTCTACTGCTACTATTTAACCGTTCCGTTCTACTGTCTTAACCTACCGTTCTACCGCCGCCGCTGCTATAGCCGCTGTTTTATTTGATTAACTGCTGCTCTTCTAACTGTTCTATTCCGCTATTCTGGTTATTCTGCCGCCACTACCTTAACCAACTGCTACTAACCGTTCCGCTTCTACTAAGTGTTCTGCTATTAAAAGTTCTACTGCTAGATATCTTACTGCTTACTAGCTGTTACCGAATTCTTCCACCAAGTGTACTACCACTGACTATTCTGTTTTATTTTACTGCGCTAAATGTCTACTTTTACTACTGCTTCTACTACCGTTACTATTACTGCTATTACTGCTGCCATTATTATTTCTGGTTTACTACTGTCCTAGTTGCTACTAGTAGGAAGATAGGATCTAAGCTATAGATAACGGAAGAGTAAGGCTTCCTGTACTCTTTTAAAGATATGCTTTCCTTTTTCTATTCTGCTTTTGCTATACCTTTATTTGTCTATTCTTCTATAGTATAGAACGTTAGGGGACAATGTTCTTGGTAGGGGAGGTATATAGTTGGGTAAAATGTCCCATGCTTAGTGTCTTGGCATTTTCCTGTATATATTGAGCCTTCGGCTTCCCTCCTTATCATTACGACCTACCAGAATACTTTCTTTCTTTCTCTTCTTACTAACTGCTTTACTAATTACTTCTAACTGATTACGACCGACCAACTGACCAACCGATAGACTGACAGCACAGTGGCTTTCCTATCTAAGAGTGGTCGTACCCTCCCACAATATTACTATAATCTACTATATATTACTGTTTTTTTCTTCTAAAATTAGGCTCCTCTATAATCCTCCTTCTCTTAATATACTTCTTAGCTTTCTCCTTTTATCTTAGTTAGCTCCTTAGCTAATAAGAGGTATAATAAAAGATTTATCTATATAACCTATTTTATAACTATCTTAATAGCCTTTAGCTTAGCTAGAAGCTCTCTATATAAAAATATTCTAATATAATAATATATTTTTTACCTAGCTAGCAGTATACCTAAAGTAGAATACCACTATATATATTATTAATTATTAAACATGGCTATATAGGCAGGTTAGAGTTAAGTACCCTAGTACTTTTTAATAGTAAAGGTATTTATTAAGCCCTATATACTTAGTTTTAAGTAGTATATTAATTATACTCTTTACCTTAATAAGCCTTATATAGTAGGTAAGTATACTCTAGTACTTTTTCTACTCCCTTTTTTACTACTTTTTAAATGCCTCTTATACCTTAGCCCTTCTACTCTTTTTATTATATACTTTAAATATGGTTATTAACTATATATTTATCCCTAAAATAGCAGCTATTATTCTCTTAAGCTTCTCCTATCTAGTATTATACTCCCTCTTAATATACTCTCTTACTAGTTCTTCCTATATCCTCTCTATATAGGCTATAGTTAGCTCCTTAAGGTATATTTAAAGCAGCAGAAACCCTATCTTATACTATAGTACTGCTACTAATATTAATTTATATACCTCTATAATAGTATAAAGATATAGGTTCTATGCTATACCTAGCTAGTATAGCTTAGTTTTACTTATCTTTTTAGGCTTTATCTACTCTAGTAGTAAGTACTAGGTACTGTATCTATATAAGATTACTAGCTAAACTATAGTAGAGTATATTGTAAGGGATATTATTGCGGTCACCTTGGGTTGGCCTTAGGACAACCCCCGGACATCCCTTGGATATCCATTAGTTATATACTAGAGGCACGTGCCTATAGTATATAGTCTTCACAATCCTAGAGGCCTTACCTTCTTAAGGATTCGTCTCTCTTACCAATCTATCCTGTTCTATAATTGTGTCTTTATAGTCCCCTATCTACAAAGTCCCCTTATATATACTGTCTATGCCTTTTAAAAGGAGATGCCCTAAGTAGAGGCTATAAGCTAGGTTAGTGCAGCTATTTAGGTAATTAATTTTACCTTAACAATATTAATATATAGCCCCTATTTAAGCTTTAAGTTAACCTATACTACTAGCATATATAGGTTACTAACTAGGCCTTCTCTAAAGCTATATATATAATAACTATAGCCTTTATATTAAACTTCTTATAGCTCCTTATAAAGTAGATAAGGTAATACTTTTTAGGGGCAAATACTACCCTATACTAGCGTACCCATACTATATATACTTTATACGCCCTTTCTAAGGCTCTATAGTTCTCCTCTATAGTCTTACTATATATTAGTATATTAAAGTTATTAACAAACCTAAATGCTATAGTAGCGCCTTTTTATAGCTTTAGTAGAAGTATATAGGTAAAAAAGAGAAATAGGATTAGCAATAGTACTAAGCCCTAGGGCATACTAATGTTTATTTATATTATTTATACTATATAGCCTCTAATTAAGAGCCTTATTATCTAATCCTTAAGAAAGGACTTTATAAACTATACTATCTAATAGGATATAGCCTAGGCCTTTATATTATAGATTATTCTTTTATAAAAGATTTAATTAAAAGCCCTAGAGATATTAAGGCCAAGCAGTAAATCTACTAGGTTTAGATTACTCCTCTACACTATATATATCTATTAGGTTAGTAGCTTTAATACTATCTATATTAAGCACCCTAGCCTTACTCCTATCTAGCTACTACTATTCTTTTAAGTAGCTTCCTAATAGTATTAAGTAGCATAATTAGCTAGTAGGCCTTTAATATAGTATAAAATAGCCTCTATAGTTTTTAAAGGACTACAATAATAAAGCATTTAAACAACTTTAGGTAATATTAAATTACTATATAGCTGCTAAAGAGCTTATCCAGTACTAGGGCTAGCTATTCTTTATATATCTTAAGGAATTAATTAGTAATCTTCTTTAGACTTAGGGCCTTATTAGGGGCAAGCCCCTTTAAAGCTATAATAATATCCTCTTTCTTAACTTCTTCCTTTATAGTTTATAGCTCTAGGTATATAAAACCTAATATATTACCAAGGTCTGCCTCTATAGGTAATGGAAAGAACTACTCTATAAGGATAGTAGCCTTCTCCTTATTATTATAATATAGGGTCTTTTCTCCTAGTCTGCTAATAAAAAAACTATAGTAGGGCCTTTAGCTTTCTATCTGCTATATATACCCATTTTACTATCCTTTATATCCTCTTAGGGTTATTTATTAGCTTTTTAATAGTCCACCTCTATAACTTGTTAGCCTCTTACTAGATTACCCTTTTCTTCTTATTATATATAACTCTATAGTTAATCTAGTCAGGTATTAACTAAGAGGCCTTTAAACCTAGAAGGCGTACTAAGTTTTCTTTACCTCCTCTATATATTCCTCTAACTGCACTTTAAAGGCTTATAGTAAGGGCTATATATTAGGTACTATCTTTACTATAGTATTGTTAATTACCAAGTATATAGCCTCCGCTAGTATATTTAGTATATCTCTTATATTATATAGGAAACCATATAGAGGCTAGAGCCTACCTTCTGGCTTACTCTACACTACCTTCTAATTAGCCTTCTTTTATAGCAGTCTCCTAAGTAATAAAGGTCTCTCTAGCGCTTTTATATCCACCTCTATAGTGATAAAAAGATAGTTAGACCCTATATACTAGCAGTCCTAC
>Ga0307507_10003213_pt1 | contig 32269 bp, 22 predicted proteins | sample 7_EM_MG_FD_207223 | JGI IMG/M metagenome (GOLD analysis project Ga0307507, IMG submission 207223) | Populus trichocarpa ectomycorrhiza microbial communities from riparian zone in the Pacific Northwest, United States - 7_EM | ecosystem: Host-associated > Plants > Roots > Unclassified | place... | reverse complement strand
GATGCGGGGGCGCCGGGCCGGGCGCGGTATCCCGCGCCCGGCCCGGCGGGTTTAGCGGGCGGCGCTCAAGGCGGCGGTGGCGGCCTTGCTGATCACGTCGACGGCGGCGGCGGGGTCCGTGACGAGGGCGAATGTGGTGTGCGCGATGCGGTAGCCGTGGCGACTGAAGGCGAGGTGCAGCAGGGCGCAGCCGGAGGCGGACAGGCGCGCGAGTTGCCCGGTCAGCCGCGCGTCTTCGGCTCTGTCCACGAAGACTCCGTCGGTGGCCAGGATCAGCAGGCGGGCGGCGCCGGGGCGCGAGAGGCCCAGGGCGCCGTCGAGGGCGTCGACGGCGGTGGCGGGCCGTTCCCAGCCGTCCGGGGCGGAGAACGTCGTGACATGGGCGGGGGGGGGGCGGGGGGGGGTGATCGCAGTGACGCTGTTGCCGAAGGCGACGGTCGCGCTGGTGCTGAGCGGGTCGGTCAGGCTGGTGGCGCGGGCCAGGATCCAGGCGGCCGAGGCGATCGGGGCGACCGCGTCGTACATGGAGGAGGAGACGTCCACGGCGATGCCGACGCGCAGCGGCGGGGTGGGAGTGGCGTGGCGGCGGGTGCGGGTGAAGGGTTTGGCGGTGGGCATGGCTCCGGCGGCGCGCTGTGCGTCGCGGGTCAGGGCGCCGCGCATGTTCAGCCGTCCGGGGGGCAGTTCGCTGGCGGTGGTGGTGGTGATGCGTTCGCGGTAGGCGGCGGCGCGCAGCGCGCGGGCCAGGGCTCCGGCGGCGGCGGTTTCCGGCGGGGTCGGCGGGCGGGTGCCCCGGATCGGGCCGCCGCGCCCGCGCGCGCCTCGCGCGTGCGGGCGGAAGACCTTCTCTGCGGTGTCCTTCGCGGCCTCGTCGGGGTCGGCGTCGGGGACGGGGTGCTCGTCGGCGACCGCGCGGGCGACGGCGCTCGCCGTGTCGGCGATCGCAGAGGCCAGCATTCCCGGCGTCGGCTCCTCCGCCGCCTCTTCGCCGGGCGTGGCGCAGGGCGCGCCGCCGGGCTCCTTCCGGGTGTCTTCTGGTTCGCCGACGGCGGCGGCCCACGTGGCGGCCAGTTCGAGGAGCCCGGCGGTGTCCTCGTCGTCGAGCCGGTGAACGGCGGCGTGGATCTTCTCCAAGTCGGCCAGCTTCTCGGCTCCGAGGATTGCGGTGGCGGCCATGCGGACCGGGTGCGTCTCGTAGGGGGTGAGGATTCCGGCGCTTTCGCGGCCCAGGATCAGGGCGGCGGCGGTGGCGGCGGCGTGGACGCTGTCGTCGGGCTTGAGGGTGATCTCGTCGAGGACGAGGTTGACGGCGCACGCGCGCAACCACTGGCGGTCATCCGGGCGCCGGGCGGTGTGCTTGGCCTCGATCCGCGATTCCTCCAGGATCTCGGCGGCGTGCACGACGGCCGCCGAGGTGCCCTCGGCGGGTTCCCAGCGCGAATGCGCGGCGTGGGCGGCCTCATGGGTCAGCGCGCCGTAGGCGGCCGGGTAGCGGTGCTGGTCGCCGGTGCGGTGCGGGCGGATGCTATCCGGGGGCAGGGTGAAGATCTTCGCGTCGAGGTCGACGGTGGCGGTGGCGGGCGTGAACTGGGCCGGGGCGCCGGAGGAGGTGCCTTCGGGGCGGACGGTGACGAGGATGTCGTCGCGGTCGGCCAGGATGCACGCGTGATCGGACAGGGCCGGGCCGAGCGCGGCCCACGCGGCCAGGGCGGCGGCGTCCGGGGCCGGGGCGGTCGTAGCGGCGGGTTCGGGGGCCGGGGTCGCGGGCGCGGGCGGGGTATCGCTGTCGGTGGGGGTGGTGTCGGGTGCGGGGCGGTGGACGTGGCCGTGAACAGCCATCGGAATCAGACTCCTGGGAAGAAGGGGGGTGTGTCGGGCGGCGGTGGCGCGGGCGGCCCGGGGCCGGGGCGGTCGGGCCGCCCGCGCGGGTGCTGCTAGAGCTGCTTGCCAAGGGCGAGGCGGGTGACCTCGCGGCCGAGCGCGGCCTTCAGGGCGGCGGCGACCGTGTCGCGGTCCTCGGGCGGGGCGATGCCCAGGAGGTTGGACCAGGCGGCGTCCTCGCCGAGGATGGTCTGGATCTTGCGGAAGGCGAGCAGTTCACGCAGTTGCGGAGCCCACCCGATGACGCCCTTCTCCTTCTGGGTCGCCAGGTTGCGGGCCACCCGCACGGCCTTGGCATCGATCTTGAGGGTGCGGGCCAGGTCGTAGTCGGAGGAGACCTCGACCTGTACCGAGAACCGCGAGGAGAGCGCGTCGGACAGGACCGCGCCGTGCACGTGCGGGTTGTGCCCGGCCACGACGTAGAACCCTGCGGCGGCGGTGATGCTCTCGCCCTTGTGTTCCTTCACCGTGATCTGGCGGCGTCCGTCCATGCCGGGGTACAGGGCGGCCAGCACGGTCGGGGGAATGAGCGTGGCGTCGTCGAGGAAGAGGACGCGTCCTTCTTGCATGGCGGTGACCAGGGGTCCGTAGACGAACTCGTATCCGCCGTCCGGGCGCTGGGTGTAGGACCCGATCAGGTCGCTGACTTGGGTGTCCCCGTCTCCGCATACGGTGATCGCGTCCGGGAAGGCTGCCTCGACCAGGGAGGTCTTTCCGGTTCCGGGCGGGCCGTACAGCAGCGCGCTGACCCCTTCGGCGCGCAGTTTGCGCAGCGCGGCCACGTCCGAGGTGTCTGCCAGGGTGCGCGGGTGGTAGGCGGCGCCGTTCGGGCGCGGTAGCGGAGAGCGTCCGTCCCACGCGGGGACCGGCGCGGTAGCGACGGGCGCGGGTTCGGTCGGGGCGGACGGCGCGGCCGGGGCCGGTGCGGCGGCGGGCGCCGAGGTGGCGGCCTTCTTCGCCCGGGGCCGGGCCGGTTTCGGCGCGGCCGGGGTCGCGGGCGCGGTGGGGGTCGGGGCGGGTGCCCCGGCGGCGGCGGTCGCGGTGGCGGTGTAGGTGCGCGGCTTGTCGCACACCCGCGCCGCATAGCCGCGCGCGGTGAGCCATTCCAGCGCGTTGCCGACCGCGCCGCCGGACTTGTCGCCGAGCAACTTCGCGGCCTGAGTTACTTTGAACGCGTCGTCGGGGTGGTCGGCGAGCAGCCGGGCCACCGCCGCGCGCAGCGTTCCGGGCGCGGCCTTGCCGACCGGGGCCGGGGCGGTCGGCGCGGGCGCGGGGGCTGGTTCCGGCGCGGCGGGGGTCGCGGGGGCGGCGGCGGTGTCCGCCGGGGCCGGGGCGGGGGACGGTTCGGCAGTGTCGGGTGGTGCGGTGGTCAGGGTCCGGGGCGCGGGGACGGTCGGCGCGGGTGCGGTGTTCGGTGCGGTGTCGGCCGGGGTCGGCGGGGTCGTGGCCGGGGCGGGGGACAACTGCTGTAGGGCGGTGGTGATCATGCCGGGCAGGGCGGCGGTCAGGGCGGCGATCATGCCGGGGGGCAGGTCGGGGGCGGTGGTCGGCGCGGGGGCCGGGGCGGTCGCGGTCATCGCAGGGTGTTCCTTTGCCGTGTGGTGTGTCGGGGGATGTACGGTGGTTGCGGGACCGGGCCATTAGCGGTGGTCCGGTCCCGCCCCGGGTGGGGCGGGACGTTTCGGGCATGGGGGCAGCGCGGTGTGGCGCTGCCGCGATCAGGGGGTTTGGCCGGACGGGGCGCCTAGCGCGCCCCGGGGCCGGAGTGAGCGGCCCGGCGGCGGGGGTGAGACGGCCCCCGCGCGTAGTGGGTCAGGGTGCTGTTACTCGCTGCGGGCGGCGGTGGCCGCGTGCGTGTCGTCGTGGTCGGCGGGGTCGTGGTGTGCGTACGGTCCGCCGGGGCCGAACGGGGCGGTGCAGTACGGCGCGCACCGCTCGCCCGGTCCCGCGCCGCATTCGTCGCACGGCTGGTCGCCGGGGGTGTAGTCGCACTGCGGGCAGTGCCCGGCTCCGGTGTCGTGCTGGCTCATATCGGATTCCTTGCGCTTTCATTTTCTGGATTCGGGTTTCGGGATTCGAATCGGTTTCCTGATTCCCGCTTTTCTGTTTTCCCGGTATTTCCCGGGCACACATGAACCATATCTCGATCATGGTGGGGTGTGAAGCCGATCCCTAAAAGACTTTTCCGTTGAATTCCGGCCCGAATTCCTCGATATGAGAAGGGCATTCCGGCGTGGCGCTGCGGAATTCGAGCCTTCCGCGCCGCACCGTGTGCGGTTTCCGTGGCCGTGCGGCCCGCGCGGCGCGGTTCACCCGTTCGTGTGGTCCGCCGTGCGACCCCGCGCTCGGTGACTCAGCATCCGTATATACGTGCCGCCACGCGCCGGATCACCCGCTTTCCCGCCCCGGGCCGTCACAAGTGGCCGGGCGGAGCCGCGCGGCCGGCCGCGAGCCGTGCGTGCGCGCTTCAAGTGCGGGTGAAGGGACTGATGAACTGTTTGATAAGCAAGGGGAGAGAGCCGTAGAAATTGGGGGACGGGATGAAGTTGCCGTCTGGCCGAGGGGGTCTTGCGTCGGATAGGGCGGATAGACCTATCTGCCTGCACTCGGGCGTGTCACCGGCACGGCCGCTGACCTGCGGCTTCTACCGTGGACAGGGTGTCCGTCCGCGGGGCGGGGGCCGTGGACGTCCCCCCGGACGTCCCGAAGGCGGGGGCCGTGGACCTACTACCGCGTGAGGGAACCGGGGTATTCACCGCGGTGCGCCGGGCCGCGGCGCCTGCGCGCGATGCTGGCCCGGAGCCGTCGCGATCGTGCCGTGCCTACGGGCGGCGGGTCCGACACGCGGCGTGCGGAGCCGGATAGCGTGGCAATCCGGAAATTGGATATCCCGGGCGCGGCCCGGCCCGCGAATTCAGGATATACGAATTGACAGGAAATGCGCCAGATCATGGACGCATCGATACAGCGGATGTATTCATTTGCTGCTGTAACGGGTCGCTCAGGCCGGTCATTGATGCTGCGTAAATTCGACGGCAAGGGATGATTCCGTGGCGGCCCGTGTGAATCAGATCTAGGTCGACGACGCATTCGGTCCAGTGCGCGCGGTGGTGCTATGAGCGCATTGGTCGAGGGCTCCGGACACGGTGGCGACGAGATATCCGGCGGTGTAGGTCCAGTGTGCGTAGGCATCGGGGAATCCGGAGCGCTGGACGGCTTGGGCGGCCTGGGTCAGCGGCAGGGTCTGCCAGTGCGGGACTTTGACGAGTGCGCGATAGAACTTGGTGGAGGAGTAGACCGGATCCATGATCTGCGCGGGGGTGCCCCAGCCTTGGGACGGGCGCTGCTGGAACAGGCCGAGGCTGTCGCGGTCGCCGTGGTCCAGGTTGTAGAGGCTGGATTCCTGCAGCGCGGTGGCGATGGCTATCTGCGCCGCGTACTGCGGCAGGCCCAAGGTGACAGAGACTTGGTAGATGGTGGTGGCGTTGGCCAACTGCTCGCGGCTGAAGGTGCCGTAGCCGGTGGCCTTGCCGGCCTGGATCTTGCCTAGGACGCAGTATTGGGCGGCGTCGAGCTGCTGAGGGCTGACCGTGGCGTCGAGGGCTTGGCCGACGAGGGTGACCGGGGCGGTGATGATTTCGGCGACGGCGGCGCCCGCGGCGGCGAGCAGGACGACGAGCATGAGCAGGGCGGCGGCGGACGCGGCGGCCAGGCGGGTGAGCATGACGGGGTTCTCGCTTTCACGGATGTCTTTCCGCTCGGCCCGAAGCGATGCCGGTCGGGGCGCGGGGTCAGATCCAGTCGGGATCGGGCGTCGGGATCGGGGCGCGCACGTACGGGTCGGCGCGCACCGGCTCCAGCAGCCGGTAGCCCGCCGTGCGGTAGTGGGCGGGCAGGTCGGCGGGTGCGAGACGGGTGGTGGCGCCCAGCGGCAGCCAGACCGGTTCGCCCGGTTCGGGAGCGGCGGTGGTGGCCACCGGGACCGGCGGCTGATCGGAGGCATGAGTGGTCAGGCGGGTGTGGAGGGCGAGTTCCCGGGCCGCGTCCGGCAGCTGGATCAGCACGGGGCGGTGGCCGCCGTAGGCGTCCAGGTGGCGGGCGTAGCCGTCCATCTTCGCGGCGAGCTGGGTCAGGGACTCAGTGCCGGTGTCGTACTCGAGGAAGAACCCGCACTCGGCCGCCGCGCCGTCGGCATCGGGCGCGGTGAGCAGGGCGTAGGCGTCGGGGCGGATCACATCGCCCCACACCCGCTGGCAGGAGTCCTGGTCCCACCACGCCGCGAGCCTGCGCTCGGGCCGGGCGCGGTGCCCGGCGGCGAGGCAGATCAGCAGGCTGTTGCAGCCGGTGGTGTGCGGCAGGTCGGGGCGGAAGGCTTGGCGCAGCAGTTTCGCGCGGTCGTAGCCGAACTGTTTGGCGGTCAGGTCGTGTGCGGCGGCGACCAGCAGGGCTCCGGCGGGGCCCAGGACGTAGTGGTAGGGGGCGGCGCCGAACTGGCCGGGGTTGGTGCGGAAGCGCTCGACCAGCCGCAGGGACGCGAGGGTGGAAAGGCGCCGGTTGGCTGAGCGCACGGTCCTGTATGCCAGGGTCGTGATCTGCTCGGCGGTCAGCACCCGGTGTTCGGCGATCATCGCCAGGAGCCAGCGGTCGCGCGGGGTGGTACGAAAGAGCAGGTAGGGCAGGGTCATGCCGGGGGCGGGGAACGGGCTGGTGCGCGCTTTGGCCGCCGGGGGCGTCGGGTTGGCGGTCATGGCGCCTCGGTGTTCGTGCTCTGCGGGGCGGGGGCGGTAGCGCGCGCTGCGATGCGGATCAGCTCGGCGCGCCCGGGGACCGGTGCCGGCAGGGGGCGGGTGGCCAGGGTGCAGGCGGGCTGGTCGGCGGAGTCCACGACCAGGCGGGTGGCGGCCTGGAACGCGCCGAGGTGGCTCAGGTCGTGGGCGCCGAGCGCGGGCAGGGTGTGCCGTTCCAGCTGCCGGGCGTCCTCGGGGGACACGGAGAAGATCAGCTTGCTGCGGGCGTTCGCGGAGATGCCTTCGCGCAGGTCGTTCGGGAGTTGGGCGAGGTCCTGGTGGGCCAGGATCAGGGCGAGGCGGTAGGCGCGGGCCTCGGCGAGCATCTCCTCCAGCCCGATCGGCAGGGTCAGGAAGTTGTGACACTCGTCGACGATCAGGGAGCAGTCCAGGCGCGCCTTGCCCAGGCGGGCGCGGGCGGCGGCGGCCTGCCACACCTTCGCCACGATGAACGAACCCAGCAGGCGGACGGTCTCGTCGCCCAGCACGCCCTTGGGCAGGCGCACCAGGCACAGCCCGCCGTCGAGCACCTTGCCCATGTCGATGCTGGTGGCCCCGGTCGCCACCGTCTTGAGGACGAAGTCGCGCAGCAGGAACGCGCGCAGCTTGTTCAGCAGCGGAGCGGTCGCGTACGCCCGGGAGGGCGGCGACATCTGCTCGTACCAGTCCCAGAAGGTTTTCAGAACCGCGTGCTCGCGCTCGTTCAGGGCACTGACGTAGCGGCGCCGGGCGGCGTCGGAGGTCAGCAGCCCGGGGATGTGCGCGAGGGTGGGCACCCCGAGCCCGGGGTTCTTGTGGCACGCGGTGACCAGGGTCAGGCACGCGGCGCGCAGCAGGTCGTCCGTACGCGGACCCCAGAACCCTGAGTAGATGCGCTTGAAGATGCCGACCAGGTTGTCCACGGTCACGTCCGGCTCGGCGCCGTCGAACATGTTGATGCGCGGCGGGTCGGAGCCGTCCTCCGGGTCGAACAGGACGGTCTTGCCGGCCGCCTTCGCCGGGAGCCTGTCCAGCAGGTCGGCGACCAGGTCGCCCTTGGGGTCGATGACCACGGCGCCGCGCCCGGCGGCGACGTCGTCGAGCACGAGGTTCGCGAGCAGAGTGGACTTGCCCGAGCCCGTGGCGCCGATCACGTGCAGGTGGTGTCTGGCGTCGGCAACCGGGATCGCGACCGCGCGCTCAGGCCCGGCGTCCGCGTGGCCGAGCACCCGCACCGGCCGCGCGTCCGTACCGGCGGAGGGGATGCGTACCGACGGGGGCACCGGGCGCGCCCCGGCCCGCGCCAGGCCCGGCACGACCAGGTCCGCCGGGAGGTGCGCGAGCGCGGCCAGTTCGGGGACCGAGTACAGCGCGCCGCGCCCGAACGCCCGCGACACCATCGCCGCCGCGGGGCGGCGCAGGGGCCTGCGCCGCAGGTGGTTGCGTTCTGCGTAGGCGTTGAAGGATCCTGCGGCGCCGTGGGCCAGGCCGCGGACCCGGCCCCGGGCGTTCAGTGTGCTGTTCGGTGCCGCGGCGCCGTAGCGCACCACGGTCTCCCACAGAGGCCCGGCCAGCTTCCCGGCGGCGGCGCGCGCGTCGGCGTCGGTGCGCGGATCGCGCCACGACGTCTGCGCAGTGGCCGCCGGGCGGCGTTGCCCGCCTGCGCCGGGGGTGATCGCGTCGAAGAACAGCGTCCTGAGACCCGCCGATCCGGTCGGCTTGCCCAGCAGCGCGTTCAAGGTGCTGCGCAGCCTGCGGGCCCGGCGCGGGGAAGCCGGCCGCGCGAGGATCTGCACACACGCGGCCTCGCCGGGCTTCAGGTCCGAGACCGCGCCGAACAGGGCGCGCAGCGGGTCCTCGTCATGTTTCGTCTTGAGCGGGATGGCGTCGGTGCGCGCTAGGACCAGCCGCCCGCCGGTCGCCTCGACCCCGGTCAGCGGCAGCGGCGAGGCGGGTTCCTCGAGCGGCATCGCGCGGGCGCCGGGCCAGGCGGCCTCGATGGCGTGCTCGACCAGCCCCGGCGGGATCGCCGCGGGTATCCACATCCGGATCGAGAGACCGTGGCCGGTGAAGCAGTACTCGAAGGCCACGTGCGGCTGCCCGTGCAGCTTCCGGGCCAGGCGGGGTCGGTGCAGGCCGAGCAGGTTCGCCCACAGCGCCTGCCCGCCCGAGAGCGCCGCCTCGGGCGGCGCGGAGATCTCCACGACCCGGGCACCGCCGGCGAAACCCCGGTTACGCCGGGCGCGGATGACCAGCCCGGCTACGGCGTACACCGCGACGGCTGCGAGGGCGGCGGCGAGCGCGGGAAGGGACCAGTCGCGCACGAACTGGTCGAGGTGGTGCAGGGCGGCGTGCGGGTCGCGGATCAGGCCGGGCAGGTGCGGGATCGATGGATCGGTGCGGTACATGGGCAATCAGCTCCCAGGCTTTGTGCGGGGTGGAGGTATAGCGCGGGGCGGGTCCGGCTCAGGTGCCGATCCCGGTGTGCAGCAGCCCGCTGTCGGCGGGCCCGGCGACCGAGGCGAAGGTGACCTTCGATCCGTCCGCGGCGCTCATCAAGGCATTGCCGCGGGGGCAGGTGAGCAGGAACGCACGTTCACCGCCCGACAGATGGAACGCGTCGGCCACCGCGTCGATCGCCTGCGGGGCCTGGCGCAGCAGCACCTGGGTGGCGGCGTTGGCCACCACGGCGGAGCCGAGCTCGGTGCCCAGGACGTCGGCGGCGTCCTGGGTGACCATCGCCAGGGCGAGGGTGTGCTTGCGCGCGGACTTGGCCAGGCGGAACAGGAACCTGGCGGCGACCGGGTCCTTCATCGCCAGCCACGCCTCGTCCACCAGGACCATGCGGCGGCGCCCGTCTCCCGATGACGCCTGCCGCCACACTTCAGACAGCACCAGCAACATCGCCGGGGTGCGCAGCTGCTCGGGCAGGTCGGTGAGGGTGTAGACGGTCAGGTGCCCGTCCAGGCGATGGCTGGTGGGGGCGTCGAACAGGCCGCCGAAGGACCCGGCGACGAACGGGTCGAGCCGGGCGGCCAGCCGCTGCCCGGCCGCGTCGGGGTTCTGCCGCAGCAGCGCCACCACCGAGGCGAGGTCGGGAGCGGGAGCGCTCCAGGTGCGCGGATCGGGGGTGATGCCCGCGTCCTGATACGCGCACAGGGTCGCGCGGTCCAGGGCAGCGCGGCCCTCGTCGGCGTCGCGCTCCCCGGCCAGCACCCCGACCAGGGCGTGCAGGTCCAAGGCCCGGCGCGCCAGGGTGTCCGGGGCTGAGCCCGTCGGGTCGGGCAGCTCCAGGGGGTTGATGCGCGCCCCGGGCGCGCCGAGGGCGACCACGGTGCCGCCGACCGCGCCCGCGAGTGCGGCGTACTCACCCTCCGGGTCGATCACCGAGACCGTTGTGCCCTGGTACAGCTCGCGCAGCAGGTCGGTCTTGGCCAGGAACGACTTGCCGGACCCGGAGGCGCCGAGCACCACGGAGTTGTGGTTCTGCTGGGCCCAACGGTCCCAGAACACGGGGTTGCCGGTGGCCGTGTTCAACCCCCACAGCACCCCCGACACCCCGTCGCCGTCGTCGAGGCGGGTCAGGTCCGGGGACGCGATCGGCAGGCACGCCGCGAGAGCCTCGGTGGCCAGGGTGCGGGCCGGGCCGAGCCGGTCCACGGCGACCGGCAGGGTCGCGGTCCAGCCCTCGATCTGCCGGAAGGTGGCCGGCGTGACCGACGCCAGCTGCGCGGCGAGCAGGCCCTTGATCTCGGCGAGGATCGCGGCGAGTTCGTCCTGCGTCTCGGCGTAGGCGGTGAGGTGGATCGCGGCTTTGAACAGCTTCGCGGAGGCGCGTGCGACGCGGTGCGCGAGTTCGGCGGCGTCCTGCGCGGCTGCCTCGGCGATCGGGTCTTCGAGCCGTCCGCGCTCGGCGTCCCCGCGACGTCCGGCCTCCAGGCGGGCGCGCTGCTTGCGCAGCCGGGACGCGGCCTGCAGCGGAGCGACGGGCTCGGCGTGGATCGCCACGTCGATGCGCGCGGGATACGTATATATAGTCTCCAGCCACCCGGGCAACACCTCGGAGGGAAAGCCGGTCAGGGTGAGCGTGGCGGCGTAGACACCGTCGATCTCCAGGTGCTTGGCGTGCATCTCGATGCCGCCGGGCCCGAACCAGGACCCGGCCGAGGGTGCCTGCGGGTGGGGGCGGCTGAGCGTGCGGATCAGTCCCATGACGGTTCGATCCCTTCGAGTGCGCTGCCCTCGGCCAGCCGGACCGTGGTGTGCGGTGTGGCTTGGCGGGCGGGCTGGTGGTCGCGGTACGGGTCGCAGGCTGCGGCGATCGCGGCGGCGGCCTGGTCCGGGTCCAGGACCCGGGTGCCGATGCCGCAGGCCGCGAGTAGTTGGGCGGCTTGGGCGGCGCGGTGTGCGGCGGTGACCGCCGCGCTGGCGATCGGGCCGGGTTCGCGCACCACGAGGAGCACCCGGCGGGCGGTGAGCTCCGAGCTGTCGGCCAGCTGCCGCAGGAACTCGGCGTGCTCGCGGGCACGCGCTTCGAGCAGTGGGTGGGCCAGGGCGCCGGCCTGCCGTGTGCACGCCTCGGCGGCCTGGGTCAGGTCGACGCGGTGTGCGGTGACGGCGAACTGGAACGGGCCGTTCAGGGCGTTCAGGGCGCGGGCGAACGCGCCGAGCACGGCGTTCGCCTCGGTCCCGGAGCGCAGTGCGAGGTTCACGGTGCCGCATTCGACGAGCGCCGCCGCACCGTCCGGGCCCAGGTCCAGCACGCCGGGCTCGGTCACGTCGCCGACCGGGAACTTCAACGGTGCGAGACCGTCGCCGAGCTGGGTGTCGGGGTCGGCGGTGACCCGGTGGCGGGGTGTTTGGTGGTGTCGTAGCGCGGCGCGCAGGTACCGGTCCAGGGTCAGTCCGTCGCGTTTGGTGGTGACCGCGACGGTAAGCGCCCCGGCCAATACCAGGGCCGCGAGGGCGAGGATCGGCACCGGGATCAGGTGGCGCAGGGCGGCGTAGCCGAGCCACAGCACCACCGCGCCGCACGCGAGGTAGGCGGCTTGGCGGGCGGTGAACGGGCCCAGGATCTTGTCCTCGATCTCCAGGTCCGCGGTCACCGGGACCGGGTACAGACCCTCCTCGGTGTCGATGCGGCGGGTGGCCATCAGGCGTCACCGCCCTTCCTCTTGCTGCGGGTCTTGGCGGCCGGTCTCGGGGTGGTGTCGGGAAGGCGGACCGGCACCGTGCGCGCGACCGCCGTAGGTGTCGCAGGCGGAGTGGCGCGGGAGCGCGGGGGCCGGCGGGTGAACAGCATCAGCTGCTCGTAGCCCGTCGCCGGAGGCGGGGGCGCGGGAGCCGGGCGCACGGCCGGGGTGCGCGGGACGCGCCGGTCGGCCGGGACGGTGAAGAGCGGAAGCTGTCGTCCGCGCCCGAGGGTGTGTAGTGCGGCCGGGGGCTGCGGCAGCCGCCCGTCGGGCGGGAAGAGCGCGGGCTGTCGCCACCCGGGGCTCGAGGTCGTCGGGGGCGCGGCGGCCTGTGCGGTGGCCGACGGGGCGGGGGAGGGTGTCGCGCGGCGGGCGCGTGCGGCGGGGAAGAGTACGAGCTGGCGGCCGGGTCCGGGCGGCATCGGGGGAGCGGTGGAGAACAGCGTCGGCTGCACCCAGCCGGGCATCGGCGAGGGCATCCCACCAGGCCCCGCAGGGGGTGCACCGGGGCCGGTGTGCGGCGGGTTGGGTTGCATCGGCGGCTGCTGGCGGGCGCCGGGAGGCAGGGGGAAGAGGGGTAGCTGTCCGCCGGGTCCGGGGCGTCCCCGGGCGGCCCCGAAGTTCGGCCGCGCGGGCCGCGCGGGCGTCACGGGCTGGGGCCCGCGCGGGGTCCGGGGGCCGCCGCCCGCCCCGGTGGTTGGGCCGCCTGCGCCGCCGCCGGGGCCGAGCCGGGCGCGCAGCGCGCGCCCGGCCATCCGCCCGGCCAGCATCCGCGTGGAGGTGACCCCGGGTACGCCGATCGCGGTGCCGATGGCTGCTGCGGCGGCGGTCTTGAGCAGTCCCATCGCGCCGGTTCGGGGCTGGCGGCCCAGGGCGATGCGCAGCACCCAGCCGGGGATTTTCAGCAGGATCACGAACAGCGCGCCGCACACCAGCAGGTCGGTGAACCCCGAGGAAGTGGGCACTCCCAGGACGTCGCCGTCGGGGTCGAAGAAGGTCTGGATCGCCAGGATCAGGGTGAGGGCTTGCAGGATCTGGATGGCGAAGACGGCGGCGAAGGCGCGCCACCACAGCTTGGCGACCGCGTCCAGGCCCGGCAGCGCGTGGCAGGACAGGGCGAGCGGGGCGGAGAAGGTGAGCAGCATCAGCCCGGCGGTGCGCAGGGCGGCGGAGAAGAGCACCGCGCCGGCCAGGACGGCGAGCACGAGGCCGAACAGGACCATGAAGATCTGGGTGATGCCGTCCGGGACGAAGATGCTGGCGAGGATGTAGCCGAGGATCTTGTTGCCGATCCCGGCCGGGTCCAGGGGCTGCCCCCAGACCGCCTGGGTGAGCGCGTTGGCGAACGCGATGGCCTTGCCGATGACGATCAGCGAGGTGTTGGCGGCGATGATGCCGAGCACCAGGCGCGGTGCGATCTGCCCGAGCGCGTACCTGGTTTGCACGGTCTCATGGGTCATCACGATGAGCCCGCCGACGACCGCGAACAGCACGTAGCAGGTGTCCGCGATCACCAGCGAGGCGGCCCACAGTTGGCCGGTGCGTCCGCCGGTGGTGTCCGGGTTGGACAGCACGGTGCGCCCGATCAGGTTCATGATCGGGGTCAGCGCGGCCTTGACCAGGTCCCCGAACCACTGGTCGATAGCGTGCTCGACCTGGCCCGGGATGTCCCACCAGGACGGTCCGGAGGAGGTGGATCCGGGCGGGCTGGGCAGCGGCTGCGGGGCGGGAAGGTTCGTCGAACCCCCGCCCTTCGGGGCCGCGCCGGAGCCCGGCGTCGGGTTCGGGGAGGGCGCGGGGGCGGGTGAGGGGACCGGTCCGGGGACCGCGCTGGTGCCAGGGGCGGGGGCCGGCTGGGGCGCCGAGGCGGCGCGGACCGGGGCGGTGAGGAGGGGCGCTGCGAGGGCTTGGGCGGCGGTCGGCAGCGCGAGCGCGCCGGCCAGCAGGAGCCCGAGGACGGCCGCGCGGCGGCGGGTGTGGCGGGGCCGGAGAGCTGGTGTCGGGGGGAGGTTTGGGGGGCGGGGCATGATGCCTCACCCGCCGACGATGGACTTGAGGGCGGCCACGAGGATCGGGGCGAGCACGGCCAGGGCGTAGCCGACGGCGGCCGATTTCAGGGCTGATTTGGCCCGCTCGACCTCGCCGGGGTTGCCGTCGGACGCCAGGTAGCGGGCCCCGCCGATGGTCAGGAACAAGGTCGCCAGACCGACCAGGAACCCGGTGACCCAGGCGGTGAGATTGCTGATGACCTGGGCGAGGGAGTCGGCCGCGAGCGGGCCTGCGGCGAAGGCTATGAAGGAGGTGAGGGCGGGGTGCACGGCGGCCTCCAGGGGGTGCGAAGCCTGCGGGACGGGTGGCTTTCGGTGGGCCGGGCCGGGCCGCCGGGCGTGCCCCTTTTCGAGGCCGGGCGGGTTCCGCCTCCCTCCGGGAAGTGCGGGGGTGAGCGGTGGTGGGGGTCGTGCCGCGATGTCCCGAAAGGGGGCTCGTCCGGCGGCTTCGGCTCGGCTGTGAATCTGAGGGAAAAGAAATTCCCCTCGCCTATAAAGCGGGATGATCAAGGCCGTTTGTAACAAGGTTGCTGGCGGTTTCGGGGAAATCGCTCAGTTTTCAGCGGTCAGTGCGGTGATGACGCGGGTTTCCGCGTCGCGAAGCCGCCGGGAAAGCTGCATCGGATAGGAGCCGCGTTCGGCGGCGATCCGGCGCAGGGAGAGCCCTTCGAGGCGGTGCAGACCGATCAGGTCCGCTTCCTCGACGGTGATCACCCCGGTGCGCACCAGGTCGGCGAGCACGAAGTCCGGGTGGCCGCCCGGCGGGGGCGGGGCCATCGGTCCGGGCAGCGGGGCATGGGTGCGCGCGACCTGGCGGGCCTGGTCGGCCAGGCGGTGCGCGGCGGCGCGGGCCGGGCGCAGCAGCTCGCCGAGCGCGTCCGCCTCGGGCAGCGGATCGGTGTGCAGCAGCGCGTGGGTGAACGCCGCCAGGAGTTCCTGGGCGATCTCGTCGCGGTCGGCCGCCGGGGTGCGGCAGGCGTGCCAGGCGATCGAACGCAGTTTCGGCAGCGCGCAGCCGGCCGCCAGCAGCAGCCACACCCCGCCCTCGCCGCGGGCGCGCCCTGCCAGGGTGCGCCAGATCCCGTCCACCACCGCCTGCGAGGTGGCCGGATCGGTCAGCACGGGACGCACCAGGGCCGGGGGCAGCATTCCGAGCACGGTGCGCACCCGCAGCGGACCGGGGTCCGCGGCCAGGGCGGTGAACGCGGACTCGGCGGCGTCGAGGATCGGGAAGCGGCCGGGGCGCACCCGGCGGCGCCGGGTCGGCGGCTGGGCGACCGGCGCGAGACGCACGGGGGCGCGGCGGGCCTGAAGGCGGGCGAGCTGGGACATGGCGGACCCTTTCTGAAAGGGGGTTCGGAAACCGGATCGGAAATCTCCGGTCCCGCCGTTGTCCCACGCGCTGTATACGCGGAAGCCGCCGGAAAGTATTCACGGATATACACACGGCTCGCACGTGGGCAGAAAAGTATTCACGGTGTATACGCGAGTGGCGCGAAAGTATTCGCGCCCTACATCCCGCCTCCGCGCCTCGCCGCGCTGGCGTGCCCCGCCCCGATCAAGATCGAAAAAGTATTCAGCGGTATACACGGGCCTACTACCTGCGAGTTTGCATGGCCACCCCGCTTGCTGGCCGTCCGTAGCCGTCCCGCCCGAGTGCCTGCCACGCCGCGCCGCCCCGGACCCTCGAAGTGTTCACGAGGGCCGTCCAAGGCTCCGAAAGTATACGGATTGGAGCATCAGAATTTAATATGCAGTCCTACTCCATTCGGGTCCTTCGGCGGATTCAGGCATCGAGCGGTCGTCGTACTGGATACCTCCAGGATTCGGCACGCGCGTTCGGTATGGGCGACCGGTCTCAACTCGCTGTGGCAGAGGTCACATAATCACCGGCTGTCGATCTTGTTATTTACGACCAAGATCATCCCGTTTTATAGATGGGTCGTACCGCGAAATCCGGAACACCACAGCGGGTTCCATCAGAAATCATGTCCATATCTCGACTCGCGTGCCTCGCCCGAATCGCCCCGACCGCGATTCCCGGGCACGAGCGCAACCTCATCGCCACCCACGGGTCGCCCGGTGTGCCGCACACCGTGTGGCTCGCCCCGAAAAACGCCATCAAGTCCCCGATCGCCGCCGGAACAAGCCTTCCGGTATGGGCCCTTAACCGCGCCTGCGCACAATTCGCACCTACCGGGGGCCAGGCCGCCGTGCTCTTCGGCCCCGGCCCCGCGCGCACCGACCAGGCCCCCGAACCCGGCGCCCTGGCCCCCGGCTGGCTCCAGAGCGCCGAGCACACCGACCTGTTCGACGCGCAGGCGGCGTCGGCCCTCACCCTCGCCGTCGTACTCGCCGACCCCGCGCCCTACGAGGCGGACCCGCACGACGCGCTCGCCGCCGGGTTCTACCGGCAGATCGCCACCGCGCTGCGCCCCGGCGGAGTCCTGCTGGTGCACACCCACCCCCACCACGCCGCGTCGGGGCTGCTCGATCCCGCCGCCGCCACCATCCGCGCCGCCCGCGCTGCCGGACTGCTCTACGCCCAGCACCTGGTGCTCGTGCACCACCGCCTCGACGCGCGCACCGGTGCCCGCTTCGCCCAGCCCCGCCAGCTCCCCGTCGCCCCGATCCACCGCCGCGCCCACACCGACCTCTACGCCTTCACCCCGCGTCCGGTTGGAGAGCCCCGATGAACACGGATTCGATGCTCGGCGCCGCGCTCGGCGCCCACCTGACCCCGGGCGACCTGACCGGCGCCGTCCCGGTCTCGGTCTGGGTCACCGCCCAGGACACCTCCCGCTTCCAGCGCCTGAACCGCTACACCCCCGACTCCATCCGCCACCCGGCCAAGATGCTGCCCGCCATCGCCCGTCACGCGATCACCGCCTACACCCGGCCCGGCGACCTTGTGTTCGACCCGATGTGCGGTATCGGCACCACCCTGCTCGAAGCCGTCCACCTCGGCCGCGATGCGCTGGGCACCGAATACGAGCACGAGTGGGCCGACCTGGCGACCGCCAACCTCGCCCACGCTGCTGCCCACGGTGCCACTGGACGTGGCGCGGTGTGGTGCACCGACGCCCGCCGCCCGGCGCCGCTCACCCTGGCGCGCGCAGCAGGGGGCCGGGTGCGGCTGCTGCTGACCAGCCCGCCGTACGGGCCGACCAACCACGGCCGGGTGCGCACCGCCGGGTTCGGCGGGCACACCGGCAAGGTCGACAAGCAGCACCACCGCTACGGCGCCGACCGCGCGAACCTCGCCTACCGTCCGACCGCCGATCTACTCGACGGGTTCACCGAGATCCTTACCCAGGCCCGCACCCACCTCGCCCCCGGCGCGATCGTCGCGATCACCGCCCGCCCCTGGCGCCGCGGCGGCGAACTGATCGACCTGCCCTCCGCCGTCTTCGACGCGGGACGCGCCGCCGGCCTGACCCCCGTCGAGCGCTGCGTCGCCCTGCTCGCCCGCTACCACCACGACCCGGACGGCGGCGAACAGCTCATCGCCCACGGCTCGTTCTTTCAACTCAAGAACATCCGCGACGCGCGCGCCCTGGGCGAACCGCACTCCCTCTTGGTGCACGAGGACGTCCTCGTCCTGGCGGCGCCGGCTGCCGGGGAGGGGCAGCGATGAGCTCCCGCCCGCCCACCCTCGCCGACGCGGCGCACCTGCCGCCCACCCTGAGCGTCGCCGAGGCAGCACGCCTGCTCGGGATCAGCCGCAGCGCCGGCTACACCCTCGCCGCCCAGGGCCGCCTCCCGGTCCCCGTACTGCGCCTGGGCCGCAGCTTCCGCGTGCCCACCGCCCCCCTGCTGACCCTGCTGGGCCTGACCCCGCCCACCGCCCGTGAAGAGCCTCCGCCCGCCGATGAAGACCCTTCATAGAAAGGGTTGAAGACCCTTGGCGTGGGCTGCGTCCATGGACCCCGGCCCCGCTGACTTCCCGGCGGCCCGTCAGACGATCACGGGCCGCGCCGCGCGGCGCCACCACCACCCCCTTGCGACAGTCACGGATGTGATCACCATGAACGGCACCGTCTACAAGCACTGCGGCTGCACCCGCATCGTGCCCGGCCCCAACGGCGTACCGGCCCGGCGCCAGTGGGGCACCTCCTGCCCGAAACTGCGGCGCGCGGACGGCCGCTGGAACCCGCGCCACGGCACCTGGGGCTGCCAGCGCCAGCTGCCCACCGCGCCCGGCGAGCGGCGCGCGACCCTGCAGTCCTTCGGCCACCCCACCCGCGACGCCGCCGAGGCCGCACTGGACCGCGTCAACGAACTGCTCGACCTCGCGCCGCGCGCCGACCACCCCGGCACCGCACTCGCGACCATCGCGGGCCTGATCCGCGACGCGATCAAAGCCAGACGGCCCCTGCCCGACCCCGACGAGGTGCGCGCCCGACTGACCGCCGGCCAACCGATCGACACCGTGCTGCTCGTCGCGCAGTACCTGCGCGAGTGGATCGAGGGCAAGAACGATCTGAAACCCAACACCCGCCGCTCCTACCGCCAGCAGATCGAGCAGTACCTGATCCCGGCACTGGGCCACCACCGCCTCGACCGGCTGCGCGCAGCCCACCTGCAGGCCGCCCTCGACCAGATCGCGCAAGACGCCGCCGTGATCGCCGCCGAGAACACCGCCCGCCGCGCCGTGGCCGACGCGGCGAAGCGGGCCTGGCACGCGTGGGACCGCGCCGCCGCCCAAGCCGCCCGCACCAAGCTCGCCGAGATGCCGCCGTTCCGCAGCCCCGCAGGACCGGCCACCATTCAGCGCATCCGCGCCTGCCTGCGCTCGGCCCTGACCGACGCCGCCAAACAGCAACTGGTCACCGTCAACGTCGCCAAGCTGGTCAACCTGCCCACCGCCCGCCGCCCCAAGCCGAAGATCTGGACCCCCGCCCGCGTGGCCGCCTGGCGCAAGACCGGCGAAATCCCGAACACGGTGATGGTGTGGACCGCGCCGCAGACCACCTCGTTCCTCGCCCGCGCCAAGACCCACCCGCTGCACCCGCTGTACCTGCTGGTGGCCCACTGCGGGCTGCGCCGCGGCGAAGCGGTCGGCCTGCCCTGGGCCGACCTCGACTTCTCCACCGGCGAAATCCAGATCAGCCAGCAGATCATCCAGCTCGGCTGGGCCACCGACACCGACACCACCAAATCGGAAGCCGGAGACCGCACCGTCATCGCACCCCTCGTCGTCCTCAAAGCCCTGGCGGTGCACCGCAAGAAGCAGACAGCCGCGCAACTTGCCCACGGCCCCGGCTACCTGGACACCGGCCTGGTATTCACCGACGAACACGGCGGCCCGCTGCACCCCGACCACGTCCTGGAACAGTTCCAGCGCCTCGCCCGCGAGGCCGACCTGCCCCCGATCCGACTGCACGACCTGCGCCACGGCGCGGCCACCCTCGCCCTGGCGGCCGGAGTACCGATGAAGACCGTCTCCGAGATGCTCGGGCACGCCAGCATCACCATCACCGCCGACACCTACACCGTCGTCGACGAAGCACGCCGCGCCGCCGCCGACGCCATCGCCGACCAACTCGCCGGATAGCCGCAACCACCCACGCGGGCCCCGGACCGACTCGGCTCCACAGCCGTCGATCCGGGGCCCGCGCCCTCTTGCCCGCACCGGCGAACCGGAACCCGCCTACGCAACTACCTGCGCCGCGAGAGCCGTCGCCGTCGGCGCATCGAGGCCGACGTCACCCCGCCGACGCCCAATACGTGCAGCGAGCCGACCAGCCACCGGCCTGCACGGCCCCGCTCGCGGCGCCCGAGACCAGCGCGCGATACCCCGGCGCGAGCGCCTACGCTGCGCATCAGGGTCCGGGTTCGCCCGGCCCCGGGGCGCGGCGCATCATGGCGTCCGCCCGGCCGTCTCCCCCCACGGCCCCGCCGGACGCGCGCCCGCCCGGCCCCGCGCCGCCGTTCCCCCAGCCACGGCGCCAGGCCGCCCCGGGATCACGCCACGGCCGTCAGCGGGGCGCCGCGAACCGGGCGCACCGGGCCGTCGGCCAACGCGGCCAGCGCTCCATCCGGACCCGGAAGCCACAAGCGCACCACCCTGGGACGCCCCGCCGTCGCCCGGCCCAGCGCGGTCACAGTCGCCTTACACCCGGTCAGCTGCCCGGTGCCCGCCGTCGGCCCGACCCCGCTCAGACCGGTCCACACCGCCTCGACCGTGCGCAGCGTCACCACCGCCCCCGGCCAGTCGCCGAGCACCAGTAACGCAGCCCGGTGCGCGGTCCCCTCGGCCCGGCCCTGGCGCAGCCGCGCCTCAATGCGCTTGCGCAGCCCAACAGGCACCTGTGCGGGCGGGCGCACCAGGATGACGTCCACACCGTCCGCGAGCACCTCCACGGCGCGCACCCAGTTCTCGCCCGGCCTGGGCACCACCAGGAGCCGCTCCAGCACCTCGCGGCGGCAGCGGAACAGCTCGGCCAGCGCGATGCCGCCCAGGTCCGCAACGCCGACCGCCGCGCACCACAGGCCCGCGGTCAGGCCGCCGGCCAGCAGCGCGAGGGTGAGGAAGTCCGGGCCGACTTCCCGGGTCGCGACCACCGCCACGTCCCCGCGCCGCAGGCCCTGCGGCAGCAGCGGCGCGAGCGGTGCCAGCAGCGGCACCGGCCCGCCGCCCACCACGTCCCCCGCCGGGATATCGGTGCCGCCCGGCACCTCACCGCGCTCCACCCGCCCGGACCGCAGCCCCCCGACCGCCAGAGCCAGCTGCGCACGCCGGGCTGAGGTAAGCTCAGATGATTCGAACACATGTTCCCAAAGCATGAGCGCAGTCTCGGCGGAACCATCCGAGCGGTCAACCCGAGGACCCTGAGACCTCATTCCGCAGCTCGCAGGTACCAGCAGCCTCAAGCGTCAACCCGAGTCGCTGTAGCGACGCAGTTATCCACAGGCGTTATCCACACTGTGGATCGAACAAGCGAGCGACAACATGCCCATTGGCGGGACGCCGAGCAGCGACACCGGATTGTCACCAGGTCTGGATACTCTCCTGTCATGACCGAGCCCGCCGCGCCCACCGTTCGCCACCCGCACGGCGGGGTGGACTGGGAGATCCCGGTGGATCTGCTGGAGATCCAGCGGCGCTTCGACCAAGCCGACGCGGACTGCGCCCGACTCGCCGAGGGCGAGGACCAGGACGCGTACGACGCCGCGCGCCAACTGCGCCTGCAACAGGTGCTCGCCCTGCACGACCATCCGTGGCTGATCGAGCAGATGGCGAACGGGCGGCGCCACCAGGCCGACACGGCCCTGAAGAACCTCGCTCGCGCCGCAGGCACCTGACCCGCTGCGTGCCAGGCGGATTGACGGCACGATCAGCGCCGACGAGAACTCCTTCTCGTTCATGGACGCGGTGAGCAGGGCAGCCGCTCTCGACTGCCGTCCGATCCGGCTGCGATCGCTGCGGGCGGCGGACGGTCTACGACCTGGGCTGCACACCCGGCGGTTGGCCGAGGCCGTGTTGCAGCTGGCGTACCTGGGCTGCCGAAATCCCAGTCAGCTCCGCGACGGCCTGCCGGGTCTCGCCGAACTCCAGCATCGCGCGCACCGCGGCGTGCGCGCTCTGCTCGAACCCGGCCGCGTCCTTGTCCGCGCGCTCGCGCACGTCCGCGGCCTTGGCCTCGGCGTCCGCGAGGATCCGTGCGGCCTGTGACTGCGCGTCGGAGCGAATCTTCGTGGCCTGATCCGTGGCGTGGTGGTACTCCGCGATCAGGCTGTGCAGTTCGCGCTCGCGGTGCGCGAACTGCTCTGCGCGTCGGGCCATGAGCGCATCGGCCTTGCGCTCCGCTGCTGCGCGGCTCACCGTCGCTGACGACCTGGTCACGCCTTCGACGCTAGGGCTGGCTGCGTAGTCCGGCAAACGCTACCCGGCCATCTGAGGCACGCTACAGCGAGTCGACGGCCCCGAACCCACGTTGCGGCCCTGGACATGTGGTCAGGCGCCTGGTCCGAGGAGCCGGGCGGCCGGTCGGATCGACTAGGCGCGCGGTGCCGTGTGGCCTGACCCGTTGTCGGAAGCGTCACGGGACGGCGGCAAAGGGAACTTGCGTACCCAGTCCAGCGCCTCCTGCGCGACGTCCTGAACGAGTCTGAGGTCTTCTTCTAGGTGTTCCCGGGTGAGGATCACGAAGGCTGTGACCTCACTGGTGGCAGGGCGCTGCGTTTTCCGCACCGTCCTGAAGCCGGCAAAGCCGAGGCCCGGCAGAGAGAACAGCATGTCGTGTGCGATCACGTTGCGCTCCTGCTGCCGCGCGGCGACTCGGTCCATGAAGGCGGTGAAGTCGGCCCGATCCAGGTCCGCACCCGTCGCTCGGCTGGCGAGGGCACGGACATCCCGTGCCAGGGCATCCCCGTGCTGACCGCCGTACTTCCCGTGCGAGTCCTCGAAGGACTTCGACCGGTCGGTTTGCCAGTCAAGGCGCACGGCAAGCTCGATCAACCGGCCCTCAAGGAGGGCGGTCTGCACAATGATGCGGCCGATGAGTTCATAGATGATGGGATCAAGCTCGCTGGCGTCAGGCACGTGCCCACGCTAAGGGACGCGCGCGGCGAGGATGCGGTGCCATTCATCGGGACGCACGGCCAGACCCGAACGTCCTCAGTGCGGACGTTGCGCGCGCCGCGCCGCAGCAGACCTGGGTGAGAGCAGTTGCCGGAAAGCGTCGCGGGTCTCGGGAAGATCCACCTCCTGGCCGGCCATCTCGTTGAGCAGGTCGGCCAGAGGCCAGGCGGCGAAGTAGGCGAAGCGGGCGGCGAAGATGCTCAGTTCAGTGATCTGGTACTCGTCGTCGAAGTCGAGCAGGGCATAGCCGACCAACTGGAGCAGGTCCACCTTCTCTAGCGCTAACCGGCGGGTGCCGTCCGCCCGCGTGCGGCCCTGGGAGGTCTTGAGCTCAACGAGCAGGCCGGCGGCGATCAGGTCGGCGTCTGCGTGCAGCAGTCTGGAGCCGGTGAACGTGGGGCCCAGCGCCCAGGTCCCGCGGCGGGTGGCGAGTCGGGGCAGTAGGCACTGTTCCAGGACGGCGCGAAGCCGGGCGAGCTGGTCGATCGCGGCCGGGGAAGCAAGGGCCAGGAGATCGAGTGGTCTAGCGGGGTCGAGGCGGCCGAGGGGCCCGTCGGCCGCCGCTGCGGGGCCGGCGCGATAGAACTCGGTGAGCAGGGCGAGCGCCCAGCAGGCGCGAGCGAGCAGACCCGGCTCCATCGCACTGCCCGGTAGAGGTCCAAGGAACGTGGTCGCCGAAGCCATCGGGGGCATGACGCCGACGATGGGAATGCCGATCGTTTCGTACATCTCGAACAGCGCCACGTCGAGGCCGTATCCATCCCCGGCACGGGGGATAAACGCCCCGCCCATAAGCGCGACGTGAACATCCGGCTGGGGGTGGACCAGGAATCTGAGCAGCCAGTCGCAGGCTGTGCCGACGGTGCCTGCGTTCGCGTTGCTGCCGATCACGACCTGGGCGGGAGCGTCGTCCCTGTAGCGCCGCTGGATGCCCCGGATGTGAGGGAGCCGATCTTCGAGAAACAGGCGCACCGGTGACCTCGGATCATCGAGTGCCCTGGTGAGCGAGCCGTGTGTCGGCGAGATGGCCATGACCGGGAAGATACGCCAGGGGTCTGACACACGGTAGTGTGCCGCGCTTAGCGTTTGGCTGCAGCAAGGGCGTGGCTACGGCCTGGATGGTGGCAGCGTCGCATTAGCAACTTCGCCAGATGCGTGTGCGCGCTCCACGTCCGAGGCATAGCATCCATAATGAGCTCGATTCGCATGTACCGGTACGTTCAGACGCTGCAAGGTCAATCGTCACCTACCGAGCGTTGACCCCCGATACCGAAGGTCGGCTGACTCAATGAGCCTCGGTCCGTTTGATATCACAGCTGATCGCATAGAGAGGCTAGGTACCAGCTTCACTGAGGCTATCAGTCGTCTCATTGAGGCCGAGGCCGCAGCTTGCGGGATCTTAGGGCATCAGCTGACTACTGGATATTACAAGGAAACGACAGTCGATGGCGGGGTGGATGCCGCCTTGCGTGCATCTGTGCAGACCGACTATCTACCGGTCGGTGACTCGGTATGGCAATTCAAGAGCTACAATATTAGACCAAAGCCAAGCGGGCTGGAGCTGGAGAAGGCGAAATGGGCTCATAAATGCCTGGGGGAAGGGGGTTCGTATGTGATGGTTTCGGCCGCCCCTTTGTCCGACAAACTCATTGAAGCACGGCGTTTGAAGATGGCCGAAAAGGCTGTCGAGCTTAAGCTGATCGCTGCCGACGACCCAAGCCGGATTCGCTTCTATGACGGGAACAAGCTGGCACGGTGGATGTCTCTGTTCCCGGCCCTTGCGGTCAGCAGGCTTACCGCGGGCCCGGGATCAGTGGCCGTCGATTTCGATACCTGGCAGTCGCGGCAGCCGTTCGTCGAGTTCAGATGGGTGACAAACGCTGATCGTGAAGACTATATGCGAGCGCTTCGAGAACAGGCTTTGGGGAAGACCATCATGCGCGCACGTGTGCAGGGGGAGTCGGGGATCGGCAAGACGCGCATGGTTCTTGAGGCATTGCGGAACGACTCGTTGCGTCATCTCGTCGCATATGTTCATGATGCGTCTGAGGTGTCTGGGGAGCTCCTGGCGCATCTTACAAGCGGTGGCCGAGCTGCAATTCTAATTGTGGATGAATGTCCACCGGAAAAGCATTATAAACTGATTGAACAGCTGCCTGCCGATCCTTCGATCAAGCTAGTTACAATCGGCCCGGACGGCCCTGCGGTGAGCCGAAATCCCGTTATTCTTGTCCGCAGAATGGCCGAGGAGGACGTTGGCAGGTTCTTGGAGGAGAACTACTACGAGCTGGGCTCCGAGGCGCACAGGTTCGTCATCGACCACAGCCGCGGCAATATCCAGTGGGCGATTGTCCTTGCCGACCGGGTCGTCGGCGCGCAGGATGCGCAGGCAGCAGACCTGATCGCTCGAAACGACATCACGAACTTCGTCGCGAGGCTACTTCCGGAGGGGGCTGATTTTTTCTACTCGACGGTCCTGGCTCTCTTCGAGCGCATCGGCTGGGACCGTGAAATCAGTGGCGAACTCGAAACCGTCGCCCACTTCGCGCAGACATCGGTGGAACAGTTGCGGCGCGTGGGTCTCGAACTCGAACAGCGCGGCTTTGTCGAACGGCAGGGCCGGTACCGAGCTGTCGCACCGCATCCCCTCGCGGTGTTCCTCGCGGCTGAAGGGTGGCGTTCTACTGGGGACCGCATCATGGACGAGTTGCTGCCAACACTGAGCGAGGACATGGCGCTGTCCTTGTTCACACGAGTCGCCGATCTAGGCCGATTCGAGCCGGCTCGCTCCGTCCTGCCCAGGCTCCTCTCGCCCAGGGGGCCGTTCGCATCGCTTGAGAGCATTGGTTCTCGAAGCCTCGGTCGCCAGCTCACGCAGCTCGCGATAGTTCTGCCAGACGAGGTCGCACTTCACCTCAGCGAACTCATTTCAGATGCCAGCATTGGCGATCTTCGCGTTCTGACAGGGCCTCGTCGGGATCTGGTCTGGACGCTAGAGAAGCTCGTCTGGCACCGTCGCACGTTCGAGACGGCCGCAACAGCTCTGCTTCGCCTGGCGCTTGCGGAGAACGAGAACTACGCCAACAACGCCACAGCGACCTGGCTCGGGCTGTTCAGCACAGTGATTCCGGCTACGGCGGCGACGCCAGACGAACGTATCCGCTACCTCACGGCAGTAACGGCCAATGAGCGCAAGGAGATCCGCCACTACGCATGTCGCGCCGCAGCGCAAGCACTCCTTCACCACGAGCTCGCGTTCGTCTCTGGGGAACTTCAGCGCGGGGTCCTCGTCGAGCCCCGCGGAACGCCTGCGACAACCGGCGACGCCGATGCCTACCGGCGTGCTGCGATCGACGTTCTCACAATCATGGTCAACGATCAGGATCCCGAAATCTCATCCAGCGCCGGTGATCTTCTGATCAAGGCGCTGCACCCCGTAACGGCTATGGGCGCCTCCGTTTTCGAAGCCCTTTCAAACGTGCTAGTTCGACTCACGGGTGACCCCCTCCAGGATCTGCGAACCGAGGCCGAACAACTTCGCAGCCTGTACGATCATCGCAGCGACGATGATGATCAGGTAACGCTTTCGCGCATCAACAGCCTGCTCGCACGCCTTCCGGCCCCGACAGCGCTCGAGCAGCTCGCGATGCTGTTGAAGGTACGCCGGTGGGACTACGCGGACGGAGAGCTCGCCGCCAGGTTTGAGGAACAAATCAGACTTCTCGTCGCGGATGATCATGAATCCGCAGTGTTCGGGCTGCTAGAACAAGAACAGGCAAATGCTTGGGAAATGGGCCGAGCACTCGCTATAACGCTCGGCGAAGCCACAGAGACACTCGACAGGCTCGTCTCGCTACGCGAGAGCAACGCTTCAGCTCTCGTTGGCTACCTCGCGGGTCTAGTTGAAACAGGTCACTCAGATGCATTCGAGCGATTCCTAGCGAGCGACACCGGCACGTCGCTCAACCCGATCGATCGGGTTCAAATCGCAGTTCGAGGCCCAGCAAGTGACCACGTGAGGCAAGCCGTTCTACGGGATTTACATGATTCACCGCTTATCGCAGGGGTCGGTGCACTCTTCGGATGGTTCGCGAACATCCAGCCCGAAGATGCTACCTCGCTGCTGGACGACTGGTCCGAGCGCCTTGCCTCGCAACGTGACTACAACGCCCTTGTCGAATGGGTGTTCCTGCAATTTCATACCTGGCAGGACATTCCTGCTCAAGTCCACGATAAAGTTACGGCCCTTCTACTTCGTAGAAGTGAATATCCCGAAGTCTCTCGGCAGCTGACCGGTTGGGCACACCTAGCTGAGCTTCAAGCCGAGAAGCACGGGGTCGACATCTTCGGCATGCTGCTCACCCTTCTCGACTCGGATGCAATCAGGGTCCACGAGCAGTCCGCTGACGCGCGCGTACTGATCCGATGTGCACGGGCAAATCCGACCCGCACATGGGAAACACTCGTCAACTACCTCACGGCGGGATCGTGGCGGGTCGTGCTCTCGGTGGCGCGATGGCTAATCGACGCCTTTTCGGCCGACGTCATCGCAGACTGGATCGACCACAACCTCATCCGTGCCCGCGCCGTGTCTTTGATCGCGAGCACAGGGGGCGAGGAGCCATCCCCCGTCGCACGATTGCTCTTGGCCGATTTCTGGCAGGACAAGGACGTATCGTCACGCCTTGCCGGCGCTTACGTTAGCGGGACGTGGTGGGGCGATGAGTCTGCGCGCATCTCAAGGCAGATCGACCAACTTAGTGCATGGCGTGCCAACCAAGCCGAGCCGCTCGGCGTACGGACCTGGGCACGAGACCTTGCAGCATCCCTTGCGGAGACAAGGGAGAGAGTTCTAGAACGCGAAGCCGAAGAGCGGCCTTGACCATGTGGCAGGTGGAATGGAAAAGAGCAGAACCGGGCGAGCAACACGTCGACCGAGGCGGTGCGAAGGTGGATCGCGATGACGTGCTTGACGACCGTGTCGTAGATTCAAACGATCGATCGCGCAGGCCGTAGCGTGGCCGTCGCCCACGCTGGAGCGCACAGCGCGCGTCAAGCAAAGATGCGACGAACCGCCCCCGCGCCGAACTCAGCAACGAAGATCTCCCCGCTGCCGGACACGGCCAACTGACAGGGGTTCTCCAGACCCGAGCCGACGACGGACACCTTCTCGTTGCGCAGAATCAGCACTCTTCCGCTGTGAAACTCGCTCAGCAACACCTCCGAGCCGGTCCACAACACGCCGCTGAGGCTTATGAGTCCCTGCCCCGCCAGCAGATCGCAGGCACCTGCCGGATCATCGGACGGAACACGCCACAGGGAAGCGCTCAGATCAATCTGCCCCGACGGCCGAAGCTGGGTGAACTGTGCGAGCGTTTGGATGGGCCGACTGCCGGCGCCGCACAGCACCAGGAGCGCGTCGCTCGTGCTCGCCATATCGACCGGATTGGCTGCGACGGTCGTGATCAACTCAGCGGTGCCATCTGGGCCCAGGCGGAATACCCCGCCCGAATCCATTGCAACAACCAGGTCGTTGCCACACCACACGAGGGCCATGGGCGTACCATCCACATCCGGCTCGACCCAGTGACTGCTGCGATAGTCGTCGGCCGCATGCAGAACCAGGACACTGCGCGTGCCGGACACCCGCACGGAAAGCTCCCCGTCCTCGCGGGCGGCGATGATGTCCGTGCCCTGGCTGCCGGCGGCAGACTGCGGGATCGACGCAACGAGCCGGTACACCCCGTCCGTACCCACCCGCCACAACTCTCTGCCCCGGGCACTGACCATCAGCCCCTTCTGCGTCCAGGCCACGCCGCTGACCGGGGACAATCCGGTAATGAACTCAGTCATGGTGCCACGTGCATGCGCGGCGACCTCGACACCTGCTTCGGCGTAGCAGTGCTCGTGCTCAAAGCGCAGCGATGTGCTGCCGGGACCGTTCGCCATCACCGCGCCGCCCTTGAAAAACGCGACCTTCTCGTCGGCGGTGGTGACTTTGGGGTCGTCGAGCGGGCGTGTCCAGGTGGCGGTACCGTCCGTGAAATGCCCCAGGACGCGCAACGGAGCCTTGCCTCCGCTGCGCAGACGCAGGTGGCCCGGCTCAAAACTGATCTTCATCAGGCGTTCATCGTGGGCCGGCGCGACTGGCTGACCGTCAAAGAGGGCAGAGCTGTCCCACACCTGGCGCAGTGGACCCGCGATGCGGTCGCGCGCCCATGCCGCACCCGCTGTCCCGCTCGCGCTCGACCAGTGCAAGTCGACATAATGACCCACCTGGTACGAGCTGCGAGTCGGCACGATGCGCTCGCTTGCCACGCCTGCTTCCAGGACTGAGAGCCTCAGCCCCGCGACATCGAGTTGCCGTTGTCCCGCCGAGTCCGCATACAACGGGACGTTGACCTCGACCACCCGGTACCACGAGGAGCGGCCGGGCTCGCGAGTGATCCACACCGTGTGTGCGGCCCCCTGGCGCGTCCCATCTACCAGATGGATGCGGTGCTCCCCGGCCGGGACTCCGGCAAGGTCCACCACGAGCGTGCCCACCCGGAAGCTGATCTTGTCCAACAAGGTCGCATCGTCGAGCCACACGTCAACTTGAGCACCGGCCCGCTCGACCCACAGGGTGAGGCTGTCGCCTTGATGGTGCTCGTAACCGCGCACACCCGGCGCCGTGTCGATATCACGGTCGAGCAGGTCCAGCAGGGAACTGGCATGAGCCAGCACCCGCAAACACTCGCGGCGCGAGCGGCACGGCAACGCGGGCCGGTCCTTGTGCGAACGGTCCCCCTTCAACAAGCCGATGGCGCCGGCGAACAACTGGACCATGCGAGCATTGTCGTGGCTCCGCTCGGAGATCCTGATCGGCGACGAAGACTCCTGGAACGCGTACTTGACCAGGGCATCACCGATCAGTGCGCTGGTGGCGCGCTGCTGAAGCTCGTGCTCCACACGTCGCATCGCCGCAAAGATCGACTCATCGAATTGATTGGCGCGCACCAGGTCCGCGGCGGCATCAGCGATCTCCTCGCGCAACACGGTGAGCAGAACATCCAACTCCGCGCCGTCGGTCGGCGCCGCAATAACAAGAGGTCCGTCGGTGCCTTCTGCGCCGCCATCCGGCACGCCCTCGAACGCTGTCCCGACACCCAGGGAGGCACTGCGAGTCACCGCTGCGGCGGCAGCCACGCGGTCCCGCTCAATGGAATCGACATACGCGAACAGGTCGTCCAAGCTTTTCACCCGACGGTACGGGCGCAACCGCTGCCGGTCCACGTGGTACTGCCACAGCCACGGCGTGTCCGTTTGCCATCCGGCGCCGGACCAGAACGTCGGAAGCAGGTCCGCCAACACCCGCAGGCGGACAATCATCGAGCGCGCGTCCGCGACGTCCAGGGGCACGGGCGCTGGAACGTTGGAGGTCGGCTGCTCCTCGGCCGAATTCCCCAGCGCGCCCGCACTCGCCGGATCAGCATCCGCTTCGGAACCGGCGATGGCGCTTTCGGCTGTGGCGTTTGCTTCCGCGGGGGCATCGAGAGGGAGGCCGAGGTGTTCGGCGAACGCGCTGCTGGTGGCGAGAAGGTTGTCGTCGGGACCGCCGGTATCGCGCCGTTCGAGATCGACGACCCAGGCGACCAGCTTCTCCAACAGCGCAAGATCCTCAGCGCCACCCTCACATGCGGCGACGCCCCTCAACCTCAGACGGACCTCGTCATTGTCGGAGAACCCGTGTGAATGCCAAGGACGGAAGATATGAGAGGCGGGGATCGTCGCGAGAGCTGTCTGCGCATCCTCGATCCCCAGTTCACGGTCGGCTTGCAAGTCGACCGCCGTGAACGTCGGCCACGACCCCTTCTGGCCCATCAACTCGTACACGAGTTGGAGCAGGGCGCGGTCAGAAACGCTGAGCACTACAGCCTCGTTCACGGGGTCATCCTCCCGCTTGGCCTCACATCGGCACCTGCGATTTAACATCCGACGCGCCGACCTTTCGAGGAGCCAGCGGAACATGAATCAATGATCAGTCACAGTGTGAGCGAGCCACGTGGGCTGGCTGCTTCGGCAGGGCGCAGGAGCGCGGGCACGCTGTACAGACCACCGGGCCGGTCTGCGTACGCGGTGGCGACCCATGACGTATGAGGCCACGGCTTGCCCAGTTCATTCCCAATCCCGATCGGTCTGCGGTGACTGCGGCGAACATCATCGGATGGGTAGGAGCGGCGACCCACTCGTGGGCGTGGCGCTCAGTCGGCCGCATCCGCAGCACTACGGGCTGCTACCGCTCCGCGGTCCCTGCTCGTCATCCAAGGGGCCGAGGCGCAGGCTCTCGTCAACTTCGCAGGGGGAAGTACGCGAATCAATACAGGCTCGCGTCGATCGCGTGGCCCTGGCTGGCCGATAGCCAGCTCGGGTCGGTACCCAGGAACTTGGCGATGGCGGCCCGCTGCGGTACTCCCGGTTTGGAGCGCGGGAGGCAGCCCAGTGTCCGAGCTAGTGCGGACGCTGACCCGCCGCGCTTGCGAGCTCGACCGATGTCCAGCCCAGATCACGGACGGGCGAGCGGGCACGGCCGCCGGCCGAGCGGGGTCAGGTGGAACACGCTCCGCGTCGCGTGCTCGTCCATCCATCTGACCAGGCCAAGGTTGTTCTCGATGGCGGCCAGCAGCGCGCGGGCTAGCAGATCGCGCACTGCGGCATCGTCCGGGCCGGCGAGCTCCGTAGCCGTGTCCACCCCGGCAAGCGCTTCGTGCGTACACGGTGAGCAAGGGCCCTGAGACCCGCTTGATGTGCCGATCTTGTACCCGATCTATCACACAGCAATCACACCTCCCCCGATCGGGTGAAGATCAAAGATGTGGTGTAGACCATTGCGCGGCGTGGCGAAATGAGAAAGCCCAGGTCACCTACGGTGAACCCGGGCTTTGATCTGGTGCGCCGTCAGGGACTTGAACCCCGAACCCGCTGAATTAAGAGTCAGCCGCCAGATCGTGCCAGTTCGTGTCGGGGCATCCGGTTCAGTGTCGGTCGAGGCTGGTTCGTGCACACGAAGCAGCACTGGTTGATGGCACGCGTCCCAAACTTCGACTCCGCCAGCCTTGGTTGGTGATCTCCAACCAAGGCGGGGTGCATCACCCGGTGAACCGCGCCGGGATTGATCGGGCTCCCGTGCGGACGTGATCAGGATCATGAGCCCAGCGCCTTACCGCCTACCGCGCACGAGGTGGTTGCTCTGACCATGGGTCGATACCATTTTCGGCCGCGCGCTGGTACCACGTTGCCGCCTGGTCCCTTTCGCCACGTCTGTCCAGCATGCAGGCCAAGTTAAACATGCCCTCCCTGTCGCGAGCGTCGGCCGCCCGCCGATGCCAGCCTTCCGCTTCAGCCACATCTCCCAGAGATTCGAACAGCACCCCAAGGTTGGCCAAGCCATTGACATATCCGGCATCGGCAGCGCCTCGAAACCAGTCTTCCGCCTCCTTTGCCTCTCCGCGCGTGAAGAGAAGCCAACCCAGGCCGTTCATGCCCGCGGCAGTTCCCACCTCGACGGATCGCCGGAACCAGTACTCAGCCTCGGAGGCTTCGCCCCGCTTGAGGCACACGAACGCGAGGTTGTACATGCCCGTGCCGTTACCTGCGTCCGCTGAGCGCCGGTACCAGATCTCGCCTTCAGTGCCTGTTGTCTTTCCGAACATGGCGTCGGGTGGGCCACGCTTTGGGGTGGTTCGCACATGATCGGCGCATAGAGACAGGGCCTGCCGTGTAGCTCGTGGGTGTCGAGTCCGTGAGCACAGGGAG
>Ga0307507_10003212_pt1 | contig 32273 bp, 20 predicted proteins | sample 7_EM_MG_FD_207223 | JGI IMG/M metagenome (GOLD analysis project Ga0307507, IMG submission 207223) | Populus trichocarpa ectomycorrhiza microbial communities from riparian zone in the Pacific Northwest, United States - 7_EM | ecosystem: Host-associated > Plants > Roots > Unclassified | place... | reverse complement strand
ACCCTCGGGGCAGGAGATTTGGGTTCTTCACGCAACCATCTAAGTTCTTTCATGCTATTTACTTTCAATACAAAGATCTTTATCTATCACGCTTTCGGGAATCAAGACACGACTGTCTTATATGAGCCTAGCGATCGACGTTGCTAGATAAGAGTCAACGGACTTAGCTATCGCAACAGCTATTCGGCTAAGAAGAAGTGATCGTTAGGAGACTATCGGTTACCTGCTGCAAGTATCACCCGGAGAGGAGAGGATTGTAACAGTAGGTTTTGTTCTTTCCATAGCTAGGGCTCCACAAAGCTTCTAGCACCTAATAAACAATGAATACATGATGGAAAAAAAATGAAAAAATGAAAAAATGAAAAAAAAAGGCTTAGGGATTTGAGTTCTTCATGCAACCATCTAAGTTCTTTCTTATATTATACTATTCAATACAAGATCTTTGATCATCACACTCCCAGGAATAAAGACTAGAGGGTTTTTCACGAGCCTGCCAATGAGTGTCGCTTAATAGGAGTCAGAGGACTTAGCTATCGCAGTTCTGTATCAAGGAGGAGAAGTGATCACTACTGAACTAGCAGTTACCTGCTACAAGGATCATCCAAGAAAAAGAGCATTGTAACATTTTGTGGCTGAGTTGTATATTATATCAAATCGAGTGTAACTCGATTATTTAATTAAAAATCTCCTTAGTTAAACTTAAATAGACCATGATATATTTATTTTATTTTCTACAAAATAAGAGCAATTTTTATTGAGAACTGATAGACTTTTTATATACTGAAGTTGGAAAATATGAGCTAATATTGCTTAATTTTGGTATGTAAAAGGTTTGTCAGTAATTGACAAAATAGCTCATATTTTACAGAAATTAGGAGAGATATCTTCTATTTTCTAATAACAAGTGGGATATTCAGGATTACACGTGGTTCTATCGGATTTGACAAAATGTAAAACTCAACAACCTGGGTCAATACAGGACACAAGCGGGAATTTGCTTTTTGTGCTAATATGCTCTGATCTGATTCTCCACAACTTTAGCTATTTCCTTGCTCTCATCTGTAATCAACAAGAAAAAAATAATCAATTTGTAAAACAGAAATAGCCCAACTCCAACAGACCATTCCAACTATTCCAAATTATATCCTTTCCATTCAACAATACACTTTATATCTTGAATAATTACATCAGAAAAGAGCTCTTTAGGAAGAGTATAGTGGGGTAATCTCTTATGACGATACTTCTCAGCTTCCTTGTGAATCTATTAATTCATTTAACCAATCTCTTGTTAGTTGAATCTAGAACAAATACTGTACATTCATAGTCACTCTCATAATAAGGTATTTGAACTTACAGCAGTATACTCATTCCAGACTGATGCTGGCGCTATTGAAATATCCTTTCTCCTGTCCCAACTAAACCATGAGTTTTATCTTATCTTGTGTATAATTTGAAACTCACGATTAAGCTAATTCATATTCAAATCGAAGACTAGCTAGTACACTTTACATAAATTGTCTTTACATAGAATCTAAACATATAGCATTTACTTTAATCAATATAATTACAATGGCTTCCTTATTCTTTGCTTGAAGAACAGTAATAGGCTTGCTGAGCTCGTCTGCTTATTTGGTATTTACCTCTGGCACAATTGCAGGCCACTAGCAAAAGGCTTTTTTAAAGCCACTCTCCATCTGATTGCCTACACAAACATGCTTGAGGAGAGATTCTACAAGAAACCTTCCCGTTGAGGATATCCAAATACTGTTTCCCATAGTGGGTTACAATACTAGTGGATACAGACTATTGAATTAGTAACATATTAAACAAATGTGATTAAGGGTTTCCATTAGGCAACTTACAATTGACTTGAGGGAATACGGCTAGGGGAATTCTGTGGGAAAGATCTTTTGTTCTATTTAGAAAAACAAACTCCAATTCATTTATATATTTTAACATTTCAATAAAAACTACCTATATAATATAATACTATTACAGAAATCAGATAGGATTTTGCTTATTAAAAATAATACATTAGTAAAAAAGCTGTGTTGCCGAACGCCTTTACTAGTATTATGCAAATAATACAGTATTTATATTTTAACTTATAAGCCATTTCCACGAAATACAAGAGGATCTTTTCACAGTGGGTTACCGAACAGGGCTTTAGTTTGTAAAACAGAAAGGAAGATAGGTTTTTGCTCCTCAGTAGTAATTTTAGATACTTATAATCACTAAGATATCTTAAAGTTATCAATTACTGGCATAACAACAGTGAGTAAAGATATTAATAAAAGAGCATTGATGTGAGTAAGACTAAAAGTTGAAAACAAAGCTCCTTTTGGTACTCATAGTCTAAACTCTTCAGGTTTTATTATTTAAAATATAAGCAATAATTCGGATAGAGGAAATCAAGTCATATAAAGAATCAAGAACACTTTTCTGAATAAAGAAATTTTATTAAATCTGAAAGAGTAGAAATATTTGTCTCATTTCCACTCTAATAATATGATTATTCATAGTCTGATGTTGTAATTACCAATTTTCATAGAATATATATACATATTTAATTTAGCAAATATATAACTATTAAAAATAAGCCAAAGTCAAAATACTCTTCACCTCTAACCAAATCACCCAAAACCTATTCTCAATCTGACATTTCCAAATATTATTACTACTTTTTCAAAAGTAGTAATAATAAAACATGAATCTAATTCTCCACTATACTAGTAATATTCTTGTTCTCATTTGTTGATTAATAAGAAGCAAATTGTTAGGGGTAGCCGGTAAGGTAACTTATGATACCGGGCTAGGCCTTATACTCGAGTGGTTCTATAGAGGGAGAATCTTGTCTAAGAAGGCTCGTAGTAAAGTGTAACTAAGTTACTTGCGTAGTATGAAGATAATGAGGAGAATAATAATAGTAACTTAGTATATTGATAAGATCTCTTCTCCGGTGCTTGATGATTCTGTTTCAGCGAGGGAGGCACTTCGATATTTATATTCCGCGTCTGAGTGTTCGCGGGCTACATGACCTAACCATACTAACTAAGTATCGACCGAACAAAGTTCTCTAAACTCGTAAGTGCGAACACCTCTTGACCCTGACAACTGTTCGACTCCATACTCACATTATGAAGACGTAGACTACCATATTATTGTGAGGGTGTGTCAGTCCCGTGAATAATAGGTTAGTCTAGAGTACACGTAGCCGACTAATGCCAACGTGATAATATCTCTTCACCCAACCGTATATGAAGCGGCCAACTCCAACGGGGTCAGATCATTCAATGCGCGAGAGTTTGTTACCGTCTGTGCATCAGGTTTCCGAACTGACTTGTGGCCACAATCCCTCGAATAGCAGTTTGCGCTCACTATCTTATGTTCGTACTGACTGGTTCTGAGCGGGCCCGGAGGTCTCCGCTATGTGTCTTCTGGTATCGTCATACGATATTTTTACTTAAGTGTTTATTCTGATTCCGTCCGTCATCTTAGAGAACTCTCATTTCTACCCTATGGGCATACTAAAACAGGAACGCACACTTAAATCCCTCAGACGTCTTTGCCCTATTATCGCCATCATTTATGACTTGTTGCATAATTAGATTTTAACTAATAATAACTATGACACGGCTGTGAATCGAACACATGACCTTATAGTCGGAAGCACGTGACTATCATCTTAAGCTAGACCGAGATGTATATTGTAGTTTGTATTTGACTGATTGTTACGCAGGGGTCTGTGCGTGAGCCTTATGGGTTGGCATTCTTGGTATGCCTAACACAAATAATATAAAGTATACAATGAACACATTATTCTAAAACCTATATGTATGTTAGAATTTAAATTTCAATATTTTCAGATATTAGATAATACTCGACAACACTGTTATCTCTAGGATAAGCAGGTATGCTGTGAACTATTAGTATATAGTATATTTCAAATATAAAGATATTTATATCACAGAAAAATAGAATATCTACTTACAAGAGTCGGAAGTCTAAAGTAAACGTTTTATTTTAGTTATTATTATAGCTTAACTGTTTTGATCTCAAGCTACTTGCTGATAATAGTAGATCTTTTGCTTTTATTCTAGATAACTGAATTAGTATTATGAAATTGAATAATACTAATAGATTTTCAATCTAAAGTATATTGAGACCCATAAAATAAAATAAAATCTTTTCTCTTATTCAGAGTGGTTTGAATATAAATTATTGTATATAGAAGTTATTAAGAAACTTATTGAGTCTGTAAGATAGAAAGGATAAGTTGCAGCAATTAAGTATTGATTTTAGATATTTGTAATATCTGAGAAGATATCTTAAAGGTATTAATAATACTCAGAGTAAATAATGAGAAAGATATAAAAAGAATATTGCTAAGGATAAGAGAAGAAGTTAAAAATGTCAGATTTTGATGTGCTCATTGTCTGAACTCTCTTGAAGTTGTAGTTTTCTCATCTATAATACTACAAATAATAATTATGATAGAAAAAATAGTCAGACAGGAATTCAAGAACCTTCTGCTGAATGAAGAATTTTCTTTGTAAATCTGAAAGAGTCGAATTGTCAGTTTCATTTCTACTATAGTATAGTTATTCATAGTAGATGATTGTAATTATTAATTTTCATAGAACCTTTAGAAATATTAGCAAAAAATAATAACTATTAGATATAGGATATAATCAAAATACCCTCTAACCTCATCAAATAAATATTCACTTTACATATTAATTACCTTGAACTTTTCTACCATTATCTCATAATTCAAAATACTATAATTAAGTTTTGAAAATTAGTATGAATACAACTCATATCGAATCCTCCACCATCCTAGTAACATCCTTGCTCTCATCTGTAATTCGCAAGAAACAATAATCAAGTTGCAAAACAGACATCTTTCTGTCATAAAACCTACATCTATATTAGTATTTCAAATTTCAAGATTTTCAGATAATGAATAATACTTAATAGGTTTGTCTATTTTCTTGAAAAAGTATGTATGCTGTGAATTATTAGTATATATATTACAAATACGGTGATATTCTAATTGCAAATAAAAGGAACATCTACTTACGAAGAGCATATAGTCATACTTCTATCATAAGTATTACCCTGGATTGAGAATTTTGAATTTAAACTGTTCCTTGATAATAATTAGTATTTTGTTTCAACTTAGAAAAGTCAATAAGTATTAAGGAAAATAAAATAAACTAACAACAGTCTTACCTTAGGTATATCTATAGTCACAGAATCTGGTTGAAGAACAATGTTGATTGGAGAAACTTGAATTAAATCTCAAATGTTCATTCATCAAGTGTAGTATAGTTTAGATATAAATTATGATATATATAAGTTATTAAGAAGCTTATTAAATTTGTAAATCAGGGAGGAAGATAGGTTTTTGCTGCTGGGTAGGGATTTTAGATGCTGATAATCTTTAAGAAAATGTCTTAAATTTATCAATGATAATAACAGTTAGTAAAGATATCAATAAAATAGCATGGATATGAGTGAGAATGAGAGAAGTTGAAAACAAACCTCTTTCTTGTGGGTGGGGTCTGAACTCTTGAGGCTTCATAATTCAAGTAATAATTAAGGTAGAGAAAATAAAGTCAAATAAGGAGTTAAGAACCCTTTTCTGAATGAAGAAATTTCAGTATCTCCGAAAGAGTAGAAATGTTTATTTCATTTCCACCACAATAATATGATTGTTCATAGTCTGATGATTGTATCATAATTCTTGATTTCCATAGAACCTATATATATATTAGTAAATATAATAACTATTAAAAATAAGCCAAAGTCAAAATACCTTCAACCTCAACCAAATCACTGACAATTTAATATCTTAATCACATAAAACAGGTCCTCAATCTGATATTTCAAAATGCTATTACTACTTTTTAAAAGCAGTTTTAATAAAATTCAAATCTCATCCTCCATCACCCTAGTAATGTTCTTGCTCTTGTCTCTTGATTAACAAAACGCAAATAATACAAAGTATACCACAAACGCGTTACCATAAAATCTATATGTATATTAGTATTCAAATTTCAATATTTTCAGATATTGAGAAATACTCTGTTGGTTTGTCTTGTTTCTAAAACAATCAGATAAACTGTTAATTATTAGTATATATATTGCAAATAATATGAAGATTTTCATATTGTAACAGAACAAAGGAATTACTGCTTACTTGGAGCCCAGCGACAGGCTTATATTCATGTTTCAACTTCAGGTATTAATGGGACTTGATAGTTTCGATCAAAAGCTGCTCTCTGAAGTAGTTAGTCTTTTGCTTCTCCTCTGAGTACCTCAGTTAGCATTTAGTTCAAAAATAGAACAACTGCATTTCTGACCTAAGGTATATTCATACCCACAGAATCTGATTGAAGAAAGTGGATTGCTGAGATGAAATCTAAACTTTCCTTCTATGAAGGAGTACCTTAGATGCACATTATTGCATATATATAAGTTATTAATAAACTTATCCAATTTGTAAGGCAGGAAGAAACATGGATTGTTAGTGCTTAGAGTTGGAGTTAAGACGCTGGTAGTCTCCATAAAGACACTTTGCCTTTAAGGTTCCCAATGATCATAACAGTTAATAAAAATATAAATATAAAACAAAGCAAGAATCAGGATGAAGACGAGGCTGAGGATGAGGATAAAAGTGAGAGTAAAAGCAAAATAAAGTAATAATAAAAAGTATATATAAATATACTAAGAAGAAGCTGGAGGTGATGAAGAAGAATGGTAAGGGCCTGTTTGGATGCCAGTGTAATGGTTCTGTTCTGTTCCCCCATAAAAATCCCCCTTTTCCTTCCATTTCAAAACAGCGAGAAAATTCTTTCCAAAGCAGAAATGGTCACCCAATGGAACCGTTCCATTGTTGCCAAACAGGCCCTTAAGGAGGGCGAGGATGAAGTTGTGATGTGGTCGATGTTGAGTGGGGAAGGAAAGGGAAATATGAGAGCGGAAGGGGGGGCGAGAATACACTTATATACGCCTTGAGCGCGCTAAGATAATCTCTCATTTTTCAACAAGGTTATCTTATCGGGTATCATATCGCGATGATATTTTTGGCCGACGGGAATTATTATAGAATGGGTATTGTGGCTACGAGCCCTATTCTCAACTAATGATCGAAACATCAAACATTTAGAAAACTTCTCCGCTCCATGTGCACCCCGCCAGATCTCTCACTCTGCGCATCTTCTTATGCGATGTAGTGCGTCGGTGCATCACTTTCTATCTGATTCAGACACTGACAATTTTCGGGCAGATATAAGTGGTAAGATATGACCATTGGATTCTCTATATAACGCCTAGAACTCTCTAACACGCGACTACAAATCTTGCAGATCTCTCAGCAAGCATGCTATAGACAAAAATATACGCATATATCCCACCAAATCATCGCAGCTTTCTCCATAAATGAGGTCAAGGCGCTAACTCCTAACAACCCACCCGGGGCCTGCTAGGCAAGGGGAATTTCGTTCTCCATGATGCCGGGCGGTCATTCAACGAAATTTATTAATTGGCGCTTGGCTTGGAATGCTTTATACTCGTCCAGACACTTCCTTGTCGTCGAATGCTGCTCCCCCAGGACCCTACACAATCCCGTACACACGTTCCGATATGCATCATCAGCGTCAGCACCCTGTCCACACTTTTCGTAGAGGTTGGCTAGGCGCCATAGGCTTGTGAGAGTGTCCGTAGCGTCTTCTCCCAGGACCTTCTCCCGACCCTTCAAGGCTCGTAGGTGTAAGATTTCAGCCTCATCATATCGCCCTTCTCGCTGCAGTACAAAGGCCAGACTGTCGAGAGCTTCTAGTGTATCTGGATCCTCAGGACCTAGTACCTTTTCCATGTTCTTCAGTGCATCCCGGAGCATTTCTTCCGCTTCATCGTATCTCTCCTGGTCCCGGAGTACCGCAGCAAGGATGCTGTGGCCAACTAAAGTGCCCGGATGACCCGGCCCTAGTATTTTCTCGTAGAATTTGACTATCCGCCGACTACTCACTTCTGCTTCGTCGTATTTCCCCTCATCCTGCAGCATTTGTGTAAGATTGTACAGAATCATTGGCATATCCGGGTGATCTGGTCCTTCTTTCTCCTCAAGAATCTCGACAGCCAGCCGGGCAGTGACCGCTGCTTCGTGGTATTTCCCCTGATCACGTAGCGATTCGGCTAGGTTATTCATGCTTGCTCGAGTGAGTTGGTGCTCTGCGCCTAGTGCCGTCTCACATCGCTCATATATACGGCGGTTCAATGCTTCCGCTTCGGTGAATGTCACTCTTTTTCCATCTCGCAATGCCTCCGCAATCTTGTGTATGATCAGTAGAGTGCGCGAGTCATCTTGCCACAAAGCCTTCTCGAACGCTTCAAGTACCCGCCGATATAGCACTTCTGTTTCACCGTGCTTCCCTTGACCTTCTAATGCCGAAGCTAGATGGAAGGAAGTCTCTAGGGTATCGGGGTGATACGGCCCAAGCACCTCCCTTCGACCTTCCAGTGCACGCCGGCACAGTGCCTCTGCCTCCTCGTGCTTTTCCTGGAATTCTAACACCTCACCGAGAAAAGCTACACTCTCTAGAATGTCCCGGTGGCCATGTTTGAGAACAATCTCTCTACCTTCCAACGCGGATCGATATAGTTTCTCTGCCTCCTCATACCTTCCCTGGGAGTGGAGGGCCACGGCCAACCCGTTTATGCTGCTCAAGGTATCCGGATGGTTTGTGCCCAGTGCCTTTATTCTTCCCCTAACTGCGCGCCGGTATTCCACTTCCGCCTCCTCGGCGTGCCCTAGCTCGAGAAGGATTGAGGCTAAGAGAGCAATCCTCGACCAGTATTCCGCACCATACTTGGTGGTCCGTAAAGGGGAAATAATGTACCGGAAAAAGCGACGTAACCCCCACCAAATCGAAGACCCACTACTCTGTTCCCGAAGTTTTATGCACCGTCGGATTTGAGCCTCAGCGGAGTCGGGGTGAGCAGCCTCCTTAAGGTATAACGCCATGCGAAAGCAAACATCCTCTGCCATCGGACTTGTTAAGTTCTCGGTAACAGCCAGCGCGTGAGGGAGATAGTCGGCACATTCTTGGAGTAACTCGTGCTTGTAATGAGGAAATAACCGCCAAATAACCTCCAGAGCCTTGTCTTTCCACCTGGGTGCTTCCTCCTCCGACAGATATTCTCGAATTGAATGCTGCACCAGCCTGTGAAGCTCATAAACGGGCCGTCCGGCCCTATCTTTTCCATTGATAACTAAGGAAAGCCCGACCAATTTTCCAATAGCGTCATCGAGAGAGCTCTCACTCTGTGCCCCGTCGAGGTTGGAATGTTCCAAGAGCTTTTCCGGAATTTGGTTATGATCGAAGAAAGCAAGTAGTCGAAGGATATCCGTAGCGAAGGGCATCTGCTCCTTTAGTTGATCGAAAGTGACAAAGTATGTGTTCAGAATGTTTTCCGTCATGTCCACCTCTCGTTGCATGTCGTGGGGTTTTGAGGGCAGAAGCTTCCTTTCTTCACTCTTTTCTTTAAATTTATCCCAATACTCGGACGGTGACATACTTTCCTCCCTCATCAGAGACACAGCGCCCACTAGCGCTAGGGGGAGGTGGTCGAGGGAACGAAGTATAAGCGTCAGAGCTTTTTTGTCGGCCTCGCTGAAACATTTCGGGCTCTCAAGACGGCTCAAAAACAGGGCCCGAGCATCGTCCTCACTGATTTTCCCAATTTCAATGATTTTGCAGCCTTGTCGCTCAGCTACTCGAAGAGATCTCGTGGTGAATATAACTGTCCCTTTTGGCCCTTTCGGTAAGAACTCGGATATTGGGCTGTTCTCGCTGTTGTAATCCGCTTCGTTGTCGGCGCCGTCGATAACCAAGAGCCAGTCTCCACTAACCGGGCTCTCGAACCAATCCCTCACAGCTTTCAACGTCTCCCTTTCCTTGTTTGTCGCGATTCTGTGGGAAATTTTTGCACACGGCAGGATGCATCTAAAGTCCTCGCTAAATCTCAAAAAGTTGTTTCCACGCACCCAAAACACTCTCTGCCTATCCGCTTGCCGGTAAACGTACTCAATTGCAACCTGGGTCTTCCTAGTAGTCGTCAGTGCATATTCTCAACAGCACAGTGGACCGCATACTAAGATGCGCGATTTGTATATACCCAATGCCTCCGAGACCGTGAAGTGCGAGTCTAACATGCTCCCCATTTCCCACCGTCTTGTGAATACGTTCCAGTGAATCCTCGCGGCCGATGAAGTTATCATTTCTATTATAAGGGACTTTCAGGTAACGGTTGGATCCTTCTCCTGTTCCACATCCGAGCAGTTGTTAGCAGCCTTGACTCGAGTGGTTAATTGATCGGGAATCGGTGTCGTGTTACCCTTCGTTTCCTCCTCGCCTAGTGGGATAGGAATAGCTCCATAATTACGTTGTACCAAATTTTTGAGGATAGGGTCTCCATTAAAGTTATTGTTGAAACTCTTACTATGGTCGCCAGGGATTCCGCTTTTGATGGCAAGAGTTCTGGTCGTATGTCAGTGGCCGTTTCTTCGAGAACAGGGGAGTGATGTACGGTACTAACCGATCCATTAACGCAGATGCCCGATGCCGGTTATCAGTTCTCTCAGCCGGGAGAGCAAGTCAAAGAGACCCGTATATGTGAGGGTATTAAAAAACCGGGGGACCCGCGTCATGAAGGGAATCGCAGGTAAGTGGGGCCGAAGCGAGCTTTTAGTAGTGAGGCAAATCTCGGCATAATTCAAGATAATTTTGGCCTTTTCACCATTCTCCTGAACAGCAAACATATGTTTGTTGTAAGCCCGGCTGGTAGGCGTCGAGTGCCACGTACCCATACATCACGCGTGTTCCTGCATCTTCAACTTTACTGGGTATTCTTCGGCTGCAGCACAAATCACCATTTGGCACTCGGAGCGTTCCTGGTTTAACTGCCAAGCTTTGAGCTATTTTTGGTTATAGTAAAGTATCATAAGAGCCTAGACTTCCCCCCAGACAGCGGGGTGAGGTGTTTGTGCTTCACCGTACGAATAACCTTTGCGATTACCGTACTGTACTTGTATTATGTTTACCCCTACTGTAGGATGCTCTGTTTTGGCTTGACTTCTCGCGCCTTGTTCATCTAATTTGTGCATTGGGGTACCTGCATAGCAGCAGTGGAATAGGTGGTGGCGGCCTGAATTGGCTGCCTCGCAAATGCTTATGGTACTCGAGCAGGGGCACTCGTCTCCTAAGGCTTCGCATCTAGTAAATCCTACTCCGTTGCAAGTGCGGTGCCCGTACGAAGAGAGTGGAGCCCCCATTGCGAGTAATACTATCCAAAGCCTACACTCAACATGTTTTCGCAATCAAAGAGAGCCCCATAGCTACGGCCATTTCGTCATGGCCTCATAGTCTAGCTATCTCGCTACAGAGATGAAACCGGACACCTTATATATAATAGGAGGGAATCTAGCTCCTGGTTTTCCTTCATCATCACTCTTACCACTATTCTCTACCTTCTACGAACCGCCCCCAGCGAATTGACAAAAACTGTTATTCCACCCCAAATATTTTATCAACATGTTTTCACTTCGCTTTGCTATTCTCATCATCCAATCCCTACTAATCCCTTCAACGCTCTGCGTCCCTCAGGGGGTCATGGAAATCATTCGACCACCAGGGACCTCGCCTCCGGGATGTATCGATAGCTACCCGGGAGCCTTCGGTTTTCAGCCAGCCGATCATCCAACCCCAATCGTCGAAACCCAATGCATCCGACCAAAACTTCTCAAGATGTACCTCCAAAATGGCCTCTTAGTCGATCATCTCGGTCGAATTGGTTCCATCGTTGACAACCGACAGTTCCAGTTTGATGGACCACCTGCCCAAGTGGGGGCCATTTATACCGGGGGCTGGTCCCTTTGCCCGGATAACTTGATCGCCTTGGGGCCGCAGAAGCAGTTTTATGCCTGTGCGAGCGGTGACTGTAAGCTACCCGAAAATTTCAAACAGAAAGGGGTGGTAGGTGTATTGACATGTGTACAGTTGAGAATATCTACGACTCCATGGTTGGAAACAATTGCAGGCCGATATTTTTGAACATTATCCTGTTTGTGGAGTGTTGATGGATTGATACTCGGTCACTTTGTGGGAGAATTTTTAATGGGTATGAGATTCGCCAGGTCGGTGGTGTAACTATCATACTGGTTGCGAGGGATGTTTGGTGCTTTGGGGGACATTACAGGCGAAGAATAGACCGTCTTTGCTTGATATTGTCACGGAGACTAGTCTATGAATATGATCGCTTTAGACTTCCGAGTGATTAAAGATGACGAATGAAATGCATAAGAGAGAAAGAAAAAGAATAACCAAAGAGCCCTAAATCCGTAACCGATTATACCCCATTCAACAGCAACAATCCCATCCCCATCCCCTCCCCTCTAACATAACCTCCCTTAATCCTTACAACCCATCCAAGTTCTTCTCACCCGGCTTCGAAGCCTTGTCCTTGGCAGCTTGATCGAGAGGGCCCACGGGATTGCTGCTGAGGCCGCTAGTCTGACTCTCCGAACTCTGATCCGCCCTCTGATGCACCTGCTTCCCCTCCGCTTTCCCACCAGATGGCGCGCCGGTCTGAGATTCGGACTGGCGTTCGGGAGGGGGTGATTGACGACTGCTTTTTTGAGAGGACATTTTTGGTTCGTTTTATTTTGTGAGGTATTGAATTCGGTGAGGGGATGGGAGGACGAAGCGAGATGACTGGTATCGTTTTCTAGATCAATTGTAGTCTATTCGAGGGAAAGAGGAAAGGTGGTTTGGGATGGGCTATGTAGAGGGAATTTGGGGGAGCTGCGTAGTTGTGATGTCATACCATTGTTACAAGTACGAATACTTGTACCTGTATGTCATGATAGATAATCGTCCAAGTGCCAATACCGGTACTAGTATGAAAGACGTAGGTATTTCCCTTCCAAGGGAGGATGAGGCACCGGCCATGCTATGGCTACGAGTACTCGAGTAGGTGTGCAAAGATGATCTGTGACCTAGCGCAGGATACTCCAGCGCTAGAAGAGGGAGAGGGAAAATTGACTTGATCGGCTGCGGTGAAGCACGGCGACCACGGATGAAGCAAAAGGGATGAAGCAAACCCCAATTGCCATGGAAAAGAGACAAATGTCTATTTCGCCGTCGTCGTCGGGAGTTCAATCATATTCTATTAACTATTGTATAAGATAGACGGGTACCACCGACCAACACAAATTTGCCTATCTACTGCTTCTGAAAAGTACCACTCGCATGCCATAGAAATAAAGAATAAAATGCAGGCCGGACAACAGCAATCCCAGATGAGAATCAAATAACTACTGTGGCTGTCATGTTGCCACAACTCAACAAATCAGACCTCTCTCCCTAACCATCTAGCAAGCAGGCTTCACACACTACCAGCAAAATAAAAACCACCACAGGCAAACATTCACTTTAGCCTATGGTTGGTACTCATAACCTATCAGTATATCGATCAGGCCATGAGGCATTCTGAAAATGCGCAACCCCCTTACGCGCAGCCTTCCAGCAATTAGCAGAGGTTCTCGATCCAGGCTGAAACAAACCCTGGGTTTGCTCAAGATAATACAACCAACATTGGAGAACCCATTCTCTTCTAGACCAAGGGGCAAAGGCGTGGGCAAATCACATCATACCCATCCAGGCCTACAACGCAACCCATCATTGGCGCTCATTCCACCACCACCACCACCACCACCTGCAGGCTACAGCCGCCCCCCGCCAGCCTCGCACTCTAGTATCCGGCCGCCCATTGTGTTCTGAGATGGAAACGTGTGAAAAAATCTAACCTATCCTCCAGTCACCTCGCTTCCCTCACTTCAAGGGAAGCGAGGTGACTGGAGGATAGGACAGTAATAAAACCAGCTTCCGCCTGCTATTATACGAGCAACTGCTAAGCGTCTACTATCAAATTATCATTAAAAAAATGGCGGGATCTTCCTCCTATCGTCTTGGATGCCCCCGGTGCCGACGGCTAAATGGCACTTCCGGCCTATCAGAAAGGAAACACCCCCGAGCCCGAATGCCTTGCTATTTCGCACATCCCCCGGATAAGCACTTTTTTAATGACGAAGCTGTTGACTGTTTTTGGCCCTCCGACGATACCCCTTTGATAATATTATTATAATTTCCCTTGACATCCGCTATCAACAGTGTCACTCTTCAACTATTGAAGTTTTAATACGATCTCTTCGCGCGTTTATCTTTTATTCAAGATCATACGCCATACGCCTTACGCTAACCTGATTTTATTGCCTCCTTATATGGAGAGATAGGCAGATATGAAAACAAATATACTCCGGCTGATCCCATATAAATCTCTATGGAGAAAAGGGCTACGTTTTCTGATTTTATGGACACCCAAGTAGTTTCACAATTTTTATTGACACACCCGAGTACTCGAGGACAGTACTGTAGTAGAGAGCCCTACTGTAGTGTAAGAGATGATAAATCAAGCGATGATGGAAATGATGGTGGATTATCCAAACTACTACCGTATTTACAGGTTGGCGAAGTTGAAGTGAAGTGAAGTTGAGCAAACTAGACTAGACTACACCAGACTACCGTAGACAGCTAGACAAGACCACCCAACAAGAGCATAAAAGGAATTGAAAGACGAGAAAAAGAAAAGAAGAAAAACGAGAACCCCCATCAGACGCCATTCCCACTCATCACCTCATCTCAAATCAGAGCTTAAACATACGTGCTCTTCTCCTTGCTCCCAGTTCCCAAGTCCTTCGCAGTATCGGCCACGTCCCTGGCAGACTCCCCAAACTGGTACTGCGCCGAATCACCCTTCGTCCCCTTCTCGCCCATATCACACCCGGCACAAGCGCACTTTCCGGCCTCGCAGGTACAAACCCCTGCATTACCGGCACAGGCACAGGTAGTCTTCTCAGGCTCGACAAGTGCTCCTCCATCCGCGCTCTTCCGATTCTGCTGCTTCCTTAATTCCGCCAACCTCTTCGCTTCGTTGTGGATATCCATCAGGCTCTGCCCGCCTTGCTCGTAGAAGGTCCGGATCCTCTGACCGGTCGGGGTTCCGAGCGCCTTTTCAAAGTAGGTTGTGAGCGTATTTTTAGCGCCTAGTGCGCGATCCGAAACGTGGTACTGGGTGTCGACGGATCTGGCGGTATTCGTAGCATGAACACGCGAGTCAATGGTCTGCAATGCCGAATTCAGCGTGCTCAAGAAGCGGCTTGAAATCCCGTGCTTAGAGTCCACCTCGATTCCCTTCTGCAACGCGGAATCACCAATAACGTATCCATGGCTAAGGTACTCTGCCAGAATCGCGGTTTTGGGCTTGTCTTCCTGCTGCACGCTGTCCTTCGGAGGATCCTGGTCGGCGTCACCGCGAGCGAGGTGGCCCTGTGCGATCTCGTCGATGGAGTGCGTGGTTTCCACGTGCACCGGGTTGCTGCCGAGCTTTGTTCCGTCAAGGAGGAGGGCGGTTTTCGCAGCGGGCTCGCGCTCGTAGGTTACGGTTGCCGAGAGCGTGGCGTTAGGGTCCGAGCTGCTGGGTGTGAGGACTAGGTTTGTGATTTTGCCGCAGAAGGAGAAGAAATCTCGGACCTCCTGCTGGGAGGTGTTATGCGAGATGTTGGAGACGTGGACTACTGTTGATGACATTTTTTAGGTCTTCTTTCTTCGAAATTTTTCTGTCTTGGTGGTGGTGGTGGTGTTGGTTGGGTTGGGAAAGTGTGAGAAAAGTGATAAAGCTTTGAATACGATAAGGTTTGTTTGACTTTATCGTGGTGGTAGAAATAATTTACTTGTGAGGGATAATTCTATGGAGAAACGGAACTTTCTCTACCTTTATACTCTGGCTTTCCCCTCGCCCCCTCTCCCACCCATACCCTGCTACGCCTGTCACATTGGCTCGCTTGCTAGCTTGCCCTCTTTGCTTATCGCGGGGGTGTGCCGAGAGTGGTGTGGTGATAACTTACGTCATCGTATTTTTCGCGGCCGTGTGGCTGGTGCCCACAGCGGAAGGTTCTTGCCACTGCTGGAGGTGACGCTCTCCGTGCCACTATGCTAAGACTTTGTTCCCTTTTTGGAATAGCTATCATAACGAGTCGGCTCTGCAAATTTTTAGCTCAGGCTACAGGTTTGCCCTGGTCTTGGCGTTCACATGCCAGAAAACTTGTTTTCTTTCTTTCTTCGTCGTCCAGATGACGAAAAACCGGTAAGCGAGTGTTTGACGATGACTGTGGCGGAGCAGGGTAGTTTCGTATGTTCCGAGTTGTCGGAGGTGTTCTCGTGGGGGGTGTTTATCAGCACTGGTCGATTAGGAACTGGGCGCGGGATATACGTGGGCAATTACGAGGACGCTGCTTGCACTGCCCTAGGTAACTTTGTTCTTGTTTTGCGAATGGCGGAAACAAGTATCTGGGGACCCGATAGAGATTACTACTGTACCGTACAGTACATAGTTTGAAGAGTTTGAATGGGGTTTTTGGATGCTAATACCAAGGGGTTTTATGGAATGTCTAGGACTGAGTCGCCGCAGGCTGCGGCATCCCACTCGAGCACGGTACAGTACTCGAGGGGGAAACTCTTCCTGCTGATCCCGTACTGGTATTCGAGTACAAAACTTTTGGGGGAGAAGGGTAAATTAACGTTTCCTGTTTCCAGCGAAATCCAATCAAGGCATGAATTGAGCAATCCACTCTCGCTTTGCCACACAATCGATAGCCGGTCGAGCAGCAGCCCAGCCACAGGTCAAGAATGTGGCAAAGAGACTACGGATTACGCAATTCTTTGCTGCACTGAATTTCGTTGTTTCATTTCTCGAAAGGATCCCTTAACCTGCTTCCAAACACTGGTCCCATCCACTTAACTCTAGAAGGTACAAACAGTGGTTTACCCCCGACTAGGGGAAGGCCAAGTTCTTTGATTGGCTAGGTCCAGCCTTCCGTGAGTGAACCAACCGTATTCCTTTAATGGGCGATATTCGAACTCACTGCGCTAAAAGTAAGTGAAATTCGGTGTAGAAGAAGGGATACTGGTACCGTACTAGTAAAATCTCTTGAAATACAGCATCTTCGTCAGCTCGAGGATGGCTTGCTTTGACAGGTTAACAGAATTGCGAATACTATTCAATAAAGTCTGACACATCTAATGGGCTGATCTTATACCATGTTAGGAAAACGCTAATTCTTCTCGGGAGCTTTTGGCTCATAATCCAGAGATCGCAGGGCTGACGGAGATTGTGGATTTCAAGAGAGATTTTATGACACTGTAGCCGTAGAGACCCACAACCTGGAGTTCTTGTGGAGTGCTGAAGACTACTATTGCCATACGGCTCTGATTTTTGATCCGCATTAGTTCTCTGCAGGGAGAATGCATTTCACTGGAAAAGGAAGTTAATAGAATTGCACAAGACAGTGGACTGAGCGACATACACATGCCGACTCTAACCCTACTGGAGGCGTGGAGGGAGAGTACGAGTGATCTTTCGTGAATCCATTCCTCTCCCCCATCTATTCCGGAACTAAACAACAAAGTACACTAAATAAATTTACGTGATATGGGTGCTGGAGATCTGGAAGTTTAAATCTTGACTTTTTTTGGAAAAAGTGTCTGGTCTGCTCATAAATCAAATCCTGGCTTCAATGGGGTTTGGTTTGAATCCGTGTTTTCGGCTCGTCTTTCTGCAAATAACTTACTAACTTCTTGTAGCGGAGAAGTAGTTCTAGAGAAGGAGAACGAGAACCACAATATCACTATTGCTAGCGCCACTATTGCTACTCAGTCTGAAGGCTTTAGTGCTTCGATTCTAGCTCCACAAGCAGCTGGCACACACACCTCCGGAATAGCTATAGTTTCTTATTAACACTATATGTAGGATGGGGAAACCACTACCATAGAGAAGGTCCTTATGGACACTCTCGAGGCGGCTAAGCCCGCTAGTCAGGGTCATTCCCCGGTTTTGAATCTAAGAGAGTAAGTTACCGTACTAAAATTATAGCTTTATAAGTAAACCCTACTTCATTGACTAGATAATGTTTTAATGTGGCTAGTTTGTTATAGGTAAGGTACAAGGGGCAAAAAAGGGGGGGGGGGAAAGGTAAACAAAATTTGACGCTGGGATCATGGTAAGTAATATAAGAGTTGTATTGCTTGATATTATTATCAGACCTTTTTTCTCTTTTTTTTTGTTTTGAAAGTTTCCTGTCCGGGGAAGATTGCACTCAAAATTCGAAGGTGAGAGGTAATTATCGACCAGTTCCTATGGTCTAATAGCTAAGGAACTGGTCGGTACTGATTTGAAACAGGGGCCACCGCATGTTCGAATCCCCGCCAAGTGGATGTAGCCGGGCATTAAAAAAAAGCCTGGCGAACCACTTTTGTTTCCCTGATGAGGGTCGAGGGTGGTCAATGCCCTAATGTCAATCTTCGGGACAGATAGAGATATAGAGCACTATAAAAGATGAGGGTGGGGTAGTTTTAATCTTTCGTCATGTTAGCGGCACACCCTTCTTCATTTCCTAAACCCTCATCTAGAAATATAGCACGCAAAAAAGTCCTCTTTTTACAGAGATGTTGGATTGCTTCAGGCATATATCATATAGGAATCCTCGGAAGCCGCTCGTGGCTACTTTAAGAGCTATATAGACTATGTGGTTTCGTTGCCGCTTATAGAACAAGGTAGAAGTCATGTTCAGCATATTTAATCCTAGAGGTTAAGATATGTTCTGATAACCATTTTTAACTCCTATCATACCCTGCCTGTTACTACTAGTGCCTCCAAGGAGGGGTGGGTCTACTATATTATACGATCGCAAAATTATTCACCAGGGAATGAAGGGACTTAAATGAAATCACTTGACCAATGCTATCCTAAATCTTGCTTCCCAGAGGTTAAATATTTGGCGGTAGCTTGTTAGGGAGAGCGAATCTGGGAGGGAGAGGTAGCTTGCACCATGACTTAGTTTGCGCGCAAGTAGACGAAAATTAAATTGGAGGTGGATGGGAGGAAATGATATTCTCACCTGGACTCGGAGGGTTACGATACTCCTTTGTCAGCAGAGAGTTGGCTGTAGTGAACCGCCTATTAAGCTATTAAGGAAGATGAGAGGCAACAATAGAAAGTTAGGAGTCGAAGGAGAAAAACAGAAAAGGGTTGTTTGGGAGAAAGGGATAGGCTAAGAAGGAAACCAGCGGGGAGGGGGGGAAGGGGTAGTGAGGAGACTGCGTACGTGGGTGCCGGGGGTGTGGCGTGCTGGGGGTCCTAGGCCGGGCAGAAAGGTAATCTTCGACGAAGCTGTGAAGGGGGGCGTAAAGACTAGTATATCGGGAGGCGTGCAGCGGTATACCGGTAGAAGACGCTACATAGATAAGAGCAAAAGGGGAAGATATATAAAAGTAAAGAAACCTTCGAAAAGAGTATCAACCCGGGTTCAGATTCTAGGATGAAGTGGTGAAATGTGTTACCCAACTGACGGAAAGGAGAGACACGAGCAGGAGAGTAGCGAACGAAACATGCTCTCGAGAGAACAGCAGTACTCCGGCAAAGCAATATTTCTTCTGAAAAGCAATCTCATTGAAATTAACACTTTTTACACCTAATTGCCGTGTGCTCCCAGGGTGCCCAGCTCACTACTCGTGCTTCTCGGCCAAGGAGCACGAGTAATCACAATCTACTCCATTGACGCAGAACCTTTTGAACTCTTAAACTGGACAAGCTTATTTGACCCTTTTCTGCCGAAGCCTAAACAACCACTGGATCTAACCCCCCACACTACAAACGGACGATGCCCAGAGTGACAAGCCATGCATCAAAAACAAGTGGGAGGCACTGGGAGCTGATAAATCCGGCAATACAGACGAGTGAGCACATGTGATCTCATGTGTAAAACTTCTAAATCAAAGAATTATATTAGAAAAGCCCTCAGTGATCCAAAGTGCATCCTGATCGCACATAATTTTGAAGAAGTCTGTTTGTTATTGCCAACACAGTCTAAACTGAGATAGATCAACTGCTATAATCTTCTAATTTTTACTTCAAGTAATTATAGCAACTGGGCTAATAGCAATAACTAGAGGGAATGTGTGGTTGAATTCAGAGATTCCAACAATTCCAACAATTCATTTCCTAGTAAATCGAAACCCAGGCCCTAATTAAATGTCTGATACTTGGAACTGGCACTTGAGAGAGGATAACACCTGGATACAATCTTAATCCAGATACTATGATGAAGTTACTACAGGTCCGGGAGTTTGCGGGAAGCGGAGAGGCGCAGCAGCCCATCTACTATATAATCGAAAAAAGGGAAAAAATACCGCACCGGAGGAGCAACGGAGGGAGAGAGGATAATGATAGCGAGCAACTTAAGTCTATTCTTCGCACTTGCTTACTAAACTGATGGTAATGACAGGAGTATATATTATGAAAAACAAAACACTATCCTCACCCTTCAACAATCACCACTCATATCCATTTTATTCCACGCTTGTCTCCCCATCACATTGTCTATCCCTCATGAAAATAAAAGACCCATTCTGCGTTATCCCTGAATAAAAGAAATGCACCACAAAGACTTCCTCTTTCCTCTGGCCTTTGATCCTAATATCCAACTCTTGTTCTACCTTCATTTCCGTAGCCTTCATGCTTTCCTTTGACTATCCGTACTCCTATCCGTCTATCAATGAAGCATCTTTCTGAACCTCTGCATTTTCATGAAACAAAAGAAACTCTAGCATGCTGAGCAGCATTTCCAACACTATAAAAGACGTAAGCTGAGGTAGAGTCTTGGGATAGTCAATTGATTACCCTCAATAGGGTGGGATTTCCCCTTTCCGAGCACCAGCCCTTGTCGCTGGCACCCTTAAGGAGCCACGTATATGCTATTTCAGCCGCCACCATCTTCACCTTTCCCTATTATGTCCTTTGAGTCAGCCCACAGCATGGTCTGGAAGCTCTCCGCCACCGTCATTGCCAGAAATCCCACATGTATGTCATACCTCTTTAAATATCCACTAACTTTTACAAATGAAGACGCACGAGTTTTCGTTCCTTGTGCCTAGCGTATAGCACCTAAGGTTGAGAACAATTCCCGAATAGAATAGATTCCTTGATATGAAATTTCCCCTTTTTCTAATTCTTATTTATCTATTCGTTTCCTCGTTGCTCTCCCTTGCTAGTGATAGCTAAATAGATGAGCAGATAGCTAAACTGCACATAGGATCCTGGAATGCCCACGCTAGGTCCTTAAGTATTGGAGAGAGGATTCTACCATAAACATGGAAATCGACTCCGGACTTTTTGATATTTAAGATGATATTATCCCTGGCGTGATCCCGTGGTCCCCATTGGCGGTTAATGGGAGGTAGTTTTTTAGGGGTTAATTGTGTTTAAGTGCATTCACAATATCGGAACACATAGCTTTTGTCTCTATAGAAATTTGTGCTGTGTCAGTTGAAATAGTTTTACAATTTTTTTTACCGATACACCCGAGATACTGTGAGGAGAAATTGCACTAGTAGGATGAATAGATCGAAATTAGAGCAGTTTCTGCTAGCTTCATGAGCAGCAGATTGGGTGTGGTAAAGACGTAGCTTATCACTTGTGACTTAGCAGACCTAAGCCCCCTCCTGCGGCACCCAGGCAGGACGGTCAAGCCCTTCTTAACGGGCAAGCGCTGCACATAAACCCAAATTCGAAGGTACCCTGCATAGACTACACACTTCGGTGACAAGAGCATTCCCAAATTCGGCAGACCTACTATTGAAGTATAGAAAGCAGGGGTACGATGAGCTCTTGTGATGGCTGGGACGAGACCCTGGTGAGCATAACCTGGGTGGTGAGCAGTTATCTCCGCATACTCCCCTCCCTCGGACTAATGTGCTGATATGAATTCATGTCTAAGCCTAATGGCTGGGTGGTAGGGTCCTTGGAAACAGGGGGATCTTGTACTTTGATCGGATTTTTATATCGTAATGTGATTGTGTTTCTAATAGCTCATCATAGACCCTCACTCGTCATGTTTTCACAATACGAATGAACAAAAAGGCCGCCCCCCAATCAGTGTATTAACGCTGGGGGGTCGAAAGAGTGTTCTTCAGGTGGCAAGTTTCTAGCCGGTCTTCAAAGCTTGTGTAGCAAAAGGAATTCTACGCACCAAAGCCCTTCCAAACTCAAAAAAAGAGAACCTTGGTTAAAGCTTTTTCAACAGTCCCGGGTGCTCTGAGCCTGCCCGACGATTTGAGAACAAAAGTTCAAGTAATGTGCCCCACCCCTGCCAGATCGCCCTCCCTCCCTCCACAGGTAACCCAGCAATATCATATATGTGCATTACTCCCACCCACTCTACCCCTTCACTAACCCCCTAATCACAAGGTCTCCCCCTCCCAATCTATCCCATCAACAAAGCCCTCGGCCTCTACTCTCCAGCGCCACCTAATCTCTGCGACGTGTGCCTTAGCACTACCACCCGTAACACCCTGAAACCTTTCCGGCCATCCTACCCACTTTACTATAGCGGCTCTAGAAACACTCTCGATCCACTGTGCCTGTCCGGGGAGCATCGCTATCCCCCGAGCCCAAAAGGCCTAAATTCCGGATCCATCCAGCCCCTGTCCCCTCCTTGAGCGAGATCCTTTCAAGAATATACTTTCTTATCGGCACCTTCCTCAATTCCTCCGACATTTGTGGTCACCGGCTGGCCGAGGGCCTTACCTTGCATGCGCGCGGACCGGCCCCTTTCCGGCTAGTCTTCGAGTACCTCTAGGAGCAGGATTTTGAGGAGAGGAAGAGGGGAAAAACGAGTTACAGAGGGTACAGAGCCAGGATGGTCAGTCGCTTGCAGAGGACAGAGAGGAGAGTGCTCAATTCGAAATAGAGCTGAAGTCACCTATGGATGCACCATTGGTGTCCAATACTGGTGGGACGGGTTAGCAAGGAGGTAGTGGCGGGGAAGTAGGCACTAGAAGGTCTTGGTAGTGATTGAATAGGGAAATAGGGAAATAGGGAGGTTAATGTTCAAGTTCCGCTGTTGAAACCGCTGTAGGTGCTGCGGGCCAGAGATTCAGAAACGGTCAGAATTGCAGAGTCTCCCGAACTCTTTGTGGTAGAAAGGGGAGGGTAGTAGCTGTTAATGTTGTAGCTGGAATGGTGGCTGCCCTCGCCTGGCTGTTGCTGGCGCTGGAAAAAGCTCTCGCTCATTCCCCCGAGCTCCACAGGGTCACAGCCTTAGCACATCGTGATTCATTCCACTCTTACTATCCCCTGCTAACGCGTTCCCTACAACCCCTCTGTCCCTAAGCTTCTACATCTTAAAGAACACGGTGAAAATGCTTGCGGTCTCCCAACCACCTTATAATCTCGTACTTGTATTACTAATATCGAACTAAAGATTGTAGTCGTGTCTTAGCTTAGACAGCAACTTCGATATATGGAATTCTGGGGTAGCACGTAATTTTCGAATAATAATAATCTATAGCTTCGCGGGTAGATAGATACCAGTATTGAAAAGGGGTTTGAACGGTACTACCTGTATCAGTTTCTCAAATTTCTACTGCTTTGGAGTCTATCAAACAGAGAACATGGAATACTGCTTGAGTATTGGTATGGTTCAACATAAGGCTACTACTACCTGCGAATCCGCCTAGTGTTCCCAACAACTAGTTCTTCTCAAACTTTTGTGTAACGAGCCTTGGATCTAGTGATTGGATAGTTGATAGATGGCTTGGGCACAAGGCTTCACCATTTACCCCGCTTTTCCTCGGCTCTAGATAATTGTGTTAACAGACTCCGAGTCGATTAACACTTTGCTCTCAACATTCACAGTGCTGAAAATCAAAAAAATGTCGCAAGCTTTCAATAATAACGATAACTCAGTTACTACCATAGACTCTTTCAATAATAACGACAACTCTTTGAACAATAACAACAACTCTTTCAACACAAACTTTTTCAACACAACTACCTTTAACCACATTTCCCCTGATGATGAATCTAAACTACTGGCTTGGCTGTCTCCATTGGAGCCATGGGTACGGCATCGAGACATCGGAGCCGAGCGGGTGGACGGTATAGGAGCCTGGCTACTGGAGACCAGAGAATTCAAGCGATGGCATAATGCGAGTAGGGAGGATGAACTCAATCGCGCGACCTTATTCTGCGACGGCAATCCAGGAGCGGGAAAGAGCTACATCATGTAAGAGAGGATGTATCATTACCGAAAACCAAAGAATGGTATTGCTTATATGTTGCGATAATAGTTCGCTAGTTATAGACAAGTTGTGCGATGAAGCCGGGGAAGAAGATACTGCCGTCATGTCTTTTTACTTCGATTTTGCTGCCCGGAACCAGCAGTCACCAGTAAATATGCTCGGCTCCCTGCTCAAACAACTCGTTAGCGGACTAGAAAAAATTCCCGAATCGGTGGTCCGAGGCTTTCAAAAGCAGAGAAAGGGTACTGGGGGTAGAGGGCTACAAGTTTCAGGGGTTTTGGAGATGTTCCAGGCCATCACAGCTACAAAGCGCATGTTTATATGTGTTGACGCACTTGACGAATGTGTGCCAGAGCATCGAATGGTAGTCCTGGAATCGCTGCGACAGATTCTGCAGGGGTCACCGAATACTCGCATATTTATGACCGGAAGACCGCAGGTACGGGGTGAGGTGGAGAAGAGGTTAGATGGAGCAGCAATTTTTATATCAATACAACCTACAGAAGATGGCGTTGTTAGATATCTGCGCGATAAACTCAGGAGCGACACTGCCCCAGAGATGATGAGCAGCGCGCTAGAGACAGAGATTTTGAAGACCATTCCTGAAATGAACTCAGAAACGTATGTAGAAACGAGTGCAAAGGAAAGGAAAGGCTGCTTTGAGTTAACGGCTGATTTGTTTGAATCTAGATTCCTACTCGCTTCTCTCCATATCAAGGCAATCCTGCGAGGGACCACCATTGCTCGGCGGAAAAAAGCACTCGAGTCGATAAAAGATGGTGCAGGGTTAGGGGAGGCATATGGTGTGACGCTAGAGCGGATAAAGGCTCAGGGCGAGGAAAAGGAGGAACTTGCGATAGCTACTCTCACATGGATCTGCCATTCGGAACGGCCGTTACAAGTGGACGAACTGCGTCATGCGCTGGCAGTGGAGATAGGAGCAACAGATTTCGATCCCGAAAATATTCCCTCGATAGGTACTCTGCTACATTGCTGTGAAGGCTTAATCACGGTCGATAAGGAAGCTTCGACCGTGCGTTTAATCCACTATACCGTCCAAGAGTATCTTTGTAGCCATCCAGGTCTCTTCAGTAAACCTCACTCGATACTCGCAGAAACCTGCTTGACCTATCTGAACTCACAACAGGTCAAGAACCTCACATCTCATTCTCTCCCAGACCATCAAAGCATGCCATTCCTCAAATATTCTTCGAGATACTGGGGAACGCATGCGGGAAGGGAACTCTCGGACCATGCGAGGACCCTTGCGTTGGAGCTCCTGAGCCAGTACGAAGACCATGTGGCTGCCATATCACTTTTAAGGCAGGTTGTGCTTCCCAGTTATGCCGGAGATATCGGTACTCCTTCGCTCTTCTCTGGACTGCATGGCGCATCATTCTTCGGGATTGTCGGACTTATGGCTATAGTTATAAAAGCTGAAGGTTGCAAGATCAACCAACAAGATTGCACAGGTAGTACACCACTTGCATGGGTGGCGAAGAACGGGCACGTAGGAGCGGCAAAATTACTACTTGGACAGGAAGATACCGACCCCAATTGCGCTGATAAGCGCGATCGAACACCACTCGAGTGGGCTGTTGTCTTTGGACATGAAGGAGTGGTCAAGCTGCTTCTCGGGAGGGAGGATGTCGACCCTAATTGCCCGGATAAGTATAATCAAACACCACTCGGATGGGCTGCCATCGAGGGACATGAAGGAGTGGTCAAGCTATTACTAGGACGGAAAGATGTCGACCCCAATCGCCCAAATATGAAGAATGAAACACCACTCGTGTGTGCTGCTGGAAAAGGCCATGAAGGAGTGGTCAAGCTATTGCTGGGACGGGAAGATATCGACCCCAATAGCTCAGATGCGAATGACCGAACACCACTTGCGTGGGCCGCTGGCAAAGGACATGAAGGAGTTGTCAGCCTACTGCTGGGACAGGAGAATGTTGATCCCAATCTCCCGGATAAGTATGATCACACGCCACTCAGAGTTGCTGCTGCCGGTGAACATGAAGCAGTGGTCAAACTATTGCTGGGACGGGAAGATGTGGACCCCAATCGCCCAGATGATAATGATCGAACGCCGCTCGGGTATGCTGCCATCGAAGGACATGAAGGAATAGTCAAGCTATTTCTAGGACGGGAAGATGTCGACCCCAACCGCCTAACTAATAATGATCGAACGCCGCTCGGGTATGCTGCCATCCAAGGACATGAAGGGGTGGTCCAGCTACTCTTAGAAAGGGAAGATGTTGACCCCAATCACCCAGATGTGAATGATCGAACGCCACTCGGGTGCGCTGCTGTCGCGGGGCGTGAAGGAGTGGTCAAACTATTGCTAGGACGGCAAGATGTCGACCCTAATCGCGCTGATAAGAACGATCAAACACCACTCGGATGGGCTGCTCTTTTCGAACATGAAGGAGTAGTTCAGATACTCCTGGAACGGGGAGATGTCGACCCCAATCGCCCAGATGAGAATGATCGAACACCACTCGGATGTGCTGCCATCGGAGGATATAAAGGAGTGGTCAAGTTACTTCTAGAACGGCAAGATGTCGACCCCAATCGCCCAGATAAGTATAATCAAACACCGCTCAGGCGTGCTGCTATCGGTGGACATGAAGGAGTGGTTAAGTTATTGCTGGAACGGGAAGATGTCGACCCCAATAGCTCAGATACGGATGACCGAACACCACTCGGGTGGGCTGCTATCCAAGGACATGCAGGAGTTGTCAGTCTACTGCCGGGACGGGAGGATGTTGACCCCAATCGCGCTGATAGGTATCATCGAACACCACTCGGATGTGCTGCTATCCAAGGACATGAGGGAGTGGCTAAGCTACTGCTAGAGCGAAAAGATGTCGATCCCAATCACCCGGATGAGAATGACCGAACACCACTTGGGTATGCTGCTACCAAGGGGCATGAAGAAGTGGCCAAGATGCTGCTGGGACGGGAAGATGTCGAGCCCGATCACCCAGATGCAGATCATCGAACACCACTCGGGTGTGCTGCTGTTCAGGGACATCAGAGAGTGGTCATGCTACTTCTAGGACGGGAAGATGTCGACCCCAATCACGCTGATAAGTATGATCGAACACCACTCGGGTGTGCTGCTATCTGCGGACATGAGGAAGTGGTTAAGCTGCTGCTAGAGCGAGAAGATGTTGATCCCAATCGCCTAGATGAGAAAGATCGCACATCGCTCGGGTGTGCAGTTATCCTAGGACGTGAGGTAGTGGTTAAGCTACTACTAGAGCGGAAAGATGTCGATCCCAATCACCGAGATGTGGATGATCAAACACCGCTCGCGTGTGCTGCTATCCTCGGATATGAGGCAGTGGTTAAGCTACTGCTGGGGCGGGAAAACGTCGACCCCAATTGCACCGATGCGTATGGTCATACACCACTCGGGTGGGCTGTTATAAACGGATATGAAGGAGTGGTCAAGCTACTGGTGGAGTGTGGTAGTGTCGACCCCAATCACCCGGATGAGGATGGGATAACACCACTCGGGTTGGCTGCCCTCAGCGGACATGAAGGACTGGTCAAGCTATTGCTAGAACAGGGGGATGTCGACCCCAATCGCCCAGATACGGGTGATCGAACACCACTCGGATGGGCTGCTCTCAGCGGACATGAAGGGGTAGTCAAACTACTGGTGGAACGGGATGATGTCGAGCCCAATCGCCCTGATGTGAATGATCGAACGCCGCTCGTGAGTGCTGCGGCCAAAGGACACGAAGGAGTGGTGAATCTATTGCTAGAACAAGAAAGTGTCAACCCCAACAGGTTAGATAAGCACGGTGCTACACCACTCTCTTACGCTACTTTAGGGGGGCATAGGGGAGTAGTGAAGCTATTTCAAGCCCCAGAGTCTGTGTGGAGCGCAAATGCCTAGCGGCCCCATCCACTGTGAAATACCTAAGCTAAGGTGGAGCCCCGGGGCAGCTAATTGACTACACTCAAATCGTGTGAGATTTCTCCTTTCCCAGCACCAGTCCTCATCATCCCCGGGGAGCCCAGCATACGCTATTGCAGCCACCGCCACCACCTTTTCCCTTTTATGTCCTTTGCATCAGCCCTACAACACGATTAGGAAGTTCTCCACCACTCTTATCGTCAAAAAATCTCACATGTATGTAAACATACTCCTCCGAAACCTACTAGCATCTACTAACGTTTACCAATGAAGGCCCACGGGTTTTTGTTCCTTATATTTAACGTATAGCACCCGGGGGACTATTTCATTAATTTTATTAGCTTGCGTTATATATCTTGATTACAATTCCCCGGCCAAATAGATTCCTTATTATAAAATCTCCTCTTCTTCTAATTCTTTATCCATCTGCTCATCTATTTATCTATCTATCTCTCTATCTATCGCTAGCTAGGGAGAGCAGGGAAGAAATAAATACATAAATTACACATATGCTTTATTCTCTTGTACCTGAGGACCTAGCGTAGGTGTTCCTCGAACCACCATAAACATAAAATCAACTCTGGACGTTTTGATTTAGAGACCATATTATTCCCAGCATCATCTCGCAGCTCCCATCGGTGGTTAATGAGAGGTCGTTTTTTAGGGGCCAACTATACTCGGGTGGGTCCACAAAAGTCAGAACATATAACCTTTGCCCGCAAAGATTTCGGTTGGATCAGCAGAAATAGTTTTCCAATTTTTTTGCTGACATCTGAGATACGGTACTATAAGTAGCGATCGGTTTACTCTCACTGGTAGGGTAGATATCATAGATTGAAATCAAAGCAATTTTTCCTAGTTTAATGAGCAGCAGAGTGGGTGTGGCAAAATACATAACTTATCACTCGCGACTCAGCAGACTTAAGCCCCCTCCTGCGGCACCCAAGCAGGATGGTCAAGCCCTTCTTAACGGACAAGTACTGTACTCAAGTACATAAGCCCGAATTCGAAAGAACCTTGCATAGACTACACACTTCGGTGACAAGAGCATTCCCAGGTTCAGCAGACCCACTATTGAAATATAGAGAGCAGAGGTACGATAAGCTCTTGTGATGGCTGGGAGGAGACTCTAGTGCACATAGCCTGAGTGATGAGTACGTAGTAATCTCCGCATACTCCTCTCTCTCGGACTAATGTGCTGATATGAATTCATGTCCAGGCCTAGCGGTTGGGCGGTAGGGTCCTTGGAGACGGGGGGACCTTGTACTTTAATTGGATTTTTATATCGTAACGTGATCGTGTCTCTCAATAGCCCATCATAGACCCTCACTCGTCATGTTTTAACAATACGAAAAAAACAAAAAAAAGGCCATCCCCCCAATCAGTGTATTAACGCTGGGGGGTCGAAAGAGTGTTCTTCAGGTGGCAAGTTTCTAGCCGGTTTTCAGGCTTTGTACAGTATATACAACAAGAAAGGGATTCCACACACACCAAAGCCCTTCCAAACTCAAAAAAAAAACTCCCCTTGCTATACTTAAAGCTTTTTCAACAGTCACAGGTGTTCTGGGTCCGTCTGATGATTTGAGAACAAAAGTTCAAATAAAGTGCCACCACCCCTGCCAGATATCTCCTACCTACCCTCCTCCCTCCACAGGTAACTTAGCAATACATGCGTATTACTCCCACCCACTCCACTCCTTCACCAATCCCCCAATCACAGGGTCCCTCTCAATCCATCCCATCAACAAATCCCTCGGCCTGCACTCTCCAGCGCCACCTAATCTCTGCGATGCATGTAGCACTACCGCCCCCAGCACCCTGAACCTTGCCCAGCCATCCTCCCACTTTGCTGCAGTGGCGCCAGAAACACCCTCGATCGATCCACCGTCCTGCCGGGGGAGCATCGCCAGCGCGTGTAAATCCCCCAAGCCCAAAAGGCCTAAATTCCGGATCGCTCCATCCAGCCCTCCTCCCACCCTCCATGAGCGAGATCTTTCGAGAATATACTTCCGTATCGGCACCTTCCTCAAATCTCCCATCCCCTCACCGATTGAGCGCAGGACGCAGTGCGCAGAGATTCTTCAGACATTCGACATTCGCGGTCACCGGCTCGCCGAGGCCCTTGTAGTGCGTGCGCGCGACCAAGCCCTTTTCCGACTAGTTTTCGAGTACGGCTAGGAGTAGGATTGTGAGGAGAGGAAGAGGGGAAAGAGGACAAGTTACGGAGGGTACAGAGCCGGGACGGTCAGTCGCTTGTAGAGGATAGAGGGGAGAGTGCTCGATTTGAAGCAGAGCCTGCTTTCACCTACGGATGTGCCGTTGGTGTCCAATATTGGTGGAACGGGTTAGCAAGGAGGGAGTGGCGGGGAGGGAGTGGCGGGGAAGTAGGCGCTAGAGGGTCTTGGTAGCGATTGAATAGGGGAATGGGGAGGTTGATGTTCCGCTGTTGAAACCGCTGTAGGTGCCACGGGCCAGGGATTCAGAAACGGTCACAATTGCGGAGTCTCCCGAACTCCTTGTGGTAGAAAGGGGAGGAAGTAATTAGCGCGGTTGCTGCTGTTAATGTTGTAGTTGGAATGGCGGCCGCCCTCGCCTGGCTATTACTAGCGCTGGAAAAGGCCCTCTCTCATCCCCCCCGAGCTTCGCAGCGTCACACCCTTAGTGCATCAGGATTCATTCCACCCTTACTACCCCCCTACTAACGCGTTCCCCACAACGCCTCTGTCCATAAGCCTCCGCGTCCAAAAGAACACGATGTAAATACTTGCGGCCCCCCGATAACTCTGTGGCCTCCAGTGTTCCCAAGCGTCCCGTCCGCCCCGGGCAGGTTGTCTTAGCGTGCCGGGCGCCGGCGTCCGTCTTTCGTAAAGACGGTAGTCTAAGGGGTTGATTATAGGTGCCGGCCGTCTTGCGGTAGTACTATTCCGGAGAGCGTGATTCAGTTAGCTATAAGGGTCCGGGAGTAACCGGTAAGTACCTACCGTCACCTGTAGGTACCTGCCATCACCTGTAGGTACCTACCGTCAATGCCCGTTACCTATAGTCATCTCTTAGTTTCACTATTTGATTTGTTTCTTTGATTGTTCGGCATACACATTCGCTTATCTAGGTGTGAACTTGCCCAAAGTTCCCTATTATGCCAGCAAGGTGCTTGTTTCCTGTAATGTTAAATAAATAAGAATCGATAACGTGGACCCGAAGTGTTTTTAAAGTTTATTAGTGATTGGGGAAAATTTGGGGTTGAATACAGTGAATACGCGATAGCATGCCGGTTTCCTAAGGGCAAGTTACCCTACTAAATCAAACTTGAGCGAAACAGTATAGCCCAGCCCAGCCTTTACTAATGTTTGTTAGGTGAATTGCGAAACCTAAGACACCTGCAGCCCCGGCCAGTCCGTCCCGTCCCGGGCAATGATCAGGACGGACGTCATAATCGCCGTCCGTCCCGGGCATCCATCGCAGTCCCGCAGTCCGTCCCGTCCATACCCAAAGACGGATGGACTGGACGCTTGGGTTCACTGTTCTCATTGAGGTCTGGCGGAATTCGATGCTCCGGCGTGACTGCCGACCACCAGTAATTAGGATTCTGCCTTTTCAAGGTACAAGGCAAGCTATCTGCTATTGCGAAGGACTTAGAGTTAGTGTCTGTTCGCTATCCTAAAGAGTAATCTTAAGATCAAGGATATAACCCACGGTGTTTAGGCCTGTAAGAGAAAAAACAAATCATGGTCAGTATTGTTGGTAAAGAGAGCGTGGGGAAACTGACGCCTTCCAAGGAGTACGACGAGAGTTTGGAACCATCAGCTCAGCGGGCATAGGAATCTGTCTGTGCTCTGAAAGGAAAAAAGTCAGCATGAATAAAAATCTGCAATGCGGTCATTGATCGCCACATCGCCATACTCGGGTATAAACGTGGGTGATCGAACAGCCAGGGATTAGGAGGCCTATGCAGATGCTTGTGCACAGAGGAGATATCGTTATAGCAGCATGCTATTTCCGCGCCAGAAAAGATGAGTTCTTTGTTTTCCTAGGATCAATTCCACGCTGCTATAAGAGTGTCTCATCCGCACTCAAGCATC
>Ga0307507_10003211_pt1 | contig 32282 bp, 30 predicted proteins | sample 7_EM_MG_FD_207223 | JGI IMG/M metagenome (GOLD analysis project Ga0307507, IMG submission 207223) | Populus trichocarpa ectomycorrhiza microbial communities from riparian zone in the Pacific Northwest, United States - 7_EM | ecosystem: Host-associated > Plants > Roots > Unclassified | place... | reverse complement strand
TCAGATCCCAAGATACCCAAGAAGGAAAATAACCGCTCTTTGTCTTGTTCCTCGCACAGACATTTGCCCCCCTGTTTGTTCCAATACTTTACCCCTACCGCGAGTACACCATGTTATCACCGTTACTATCTCTACCGGTATTCTCACATATTATCATGTGAGAGGTTGTCATACATACATACAGTACATACATTCTCAAGTTGACAAGCGCCCCACGCGGGGAGCGGGAAGCCCGGAGCGGCAGATCTCCCGAACCTCACTCAATGCAAGAACGATCTCCTTTGCATCCGTTCCCGGCTCACCATGCTGGGCAAAAATTCAAAATACGGTAGGATAACAAAGGTATAATAAAGGGGCTCATTCCGGATGTCTTCTGCACGATCAGGTGTGTGTTTCGGGAAGTCAACGGCCTTGCATTATGTTCTCCCCCCTGTCTCGCCTTGTTCCAGGTCACTGTGGAATAAGGTAAGGGTTGCGACTACGAATCATTCACTGTGTCTCACTCGACTGTGACTGGAATGTTGAGATGTTAGAAACTGTGGGTTTGGATGGTGCATTATGTGGAATACGCCCTATGACCATAGCCCTTATTAGGAACGGTGGCCCGTAGTACTGGCGTGTACTGTATAATAGTGATGTTATTGTACAACTCATCAAGAAGTGCGATCTGGCCATCCGACAACCCAAGTAGTCATCATATTTGGCCCCCACGCCGGGCGGAAACTAGGCATCCCTAGTAAGCGGGACAGAATGGAAGGAAGAAAGCAAGAAAGGGAGCGGAAAAGGGAGCAAAACAAAGGAATCGGCAGATATCCCGGACTTGATTGAAAAATACAAAAGAAAACTTGCTGTCGGATCCCTATATTGCTAGGAGACGGGTGTTGGTAAACTAAGATTTCGGGCCAGCTACGAAAGGAGCAAATCATTTCCAACTCCCCCAAGGTCTCGAGAAGCCTACGCTAGTACTAGGGTAACATAAATGTCGTGTTCATACCAATAACGCATATAGCCCCGTGGACCCAATTAATGCTCACTGGGTTAATCTCATTCACCGGTCACCTTGACCCCTAGGGGGTTGCATCATTTACGTTTTATAAATCGAACACAAGGCTGTAAAATGGAAAAATGAAATAATTCACAAATTAGGCGGAGATAGTCGCCCAAGATGCATGCAGTCTTTGGTATAGGTTAGACCACCCAATGGGTATTTAGTCTATTTTGGAAAGGGAAGGAAGTGTGGTCGTTGCTATCAAGCATTGGTATCAAAGCTACTGCTGACGCTCCACATAGTTTGCGGGCTTCATAAAAAGTTAGTTATTTCCTCAATAGTTGAAGAAGTGGTTGGGATAACTTACAAAGAGTCCTCTGTTTCCATTATAAGTACCCAGCCACCAATCTTCATCGGGGAATTCCAAATCCTCAATGACTGCATCCTCAGGGAAACTGAGCTCATTTTCTTCGGCAGCCTCATAGTCATACAGTGCAATCGCGACATGTCCGGAGCCTGGCGCTTGTGGTTCGGGTGGTTGGTGCACTGGCTCCGGACTGTCGGCAGGAGCTCTTGGGGGAGGTTGCGCAACCTCCGTTTCTTCCATGAGTTCGACATAATTGCTGGGGAATAGGCCATGCTCACCCGCAGCATTACGGCCCGCCCACCAATCCTAGCCATTGTTAGTATATTCCGGCCTAAGAATTATCAACTTCGGTGAAGCATAATACCTCGTCGACCATGTCAATTTCACCAACGATCTGCCCCTCAACCAAGCTAATTTCATTCTCCTCCGCCGCGTCATAGTCATATAAGACCACGGCCTTCTTGTCACTGGCACCCTCGGGTCCGGCATTAACTCCAACTGCAGCACCTCTATCGCGCGCTAGCTCTTCTTCTTGCAATTCCCTCTCACTTGGAACGACGCGTGCTAAGCTTTCTGCCGGCATTGAAATCTGTGGCTCGGGTTCGTGTTTTGCCACTGGTGGGCTATCCGACCGTCTAGCAACTGGCATGGCGATCCTGACTGGGCTGCCCGGGGCTTCAGGAGTTGGCGGGGTTGGCGATCTAGGCTGGACAGGAGGTGGCGGAATGGTCGCAACGGGGGCGGGCGGAGGACGTGAAGATATGTCAATAGGCGGCGGTGGGGGCACCTCGCGTTCTGTATCATAGAACCCACCTGTTGGCTGGGGGCTCTTTGGCGATGCAGGACCACCCATTGGGGGCGCTCCAGCAAACCTACTCCTCAATGCACTAATACCACCTGGGGGTGTTTGAACTTCTTCCTCATGTGATTGCGAACTATCAATCTTCTGTTGAGAAAGTTTTGCCGTAAGCTCATCCGCACTTCCGCCGCTGCGCCCAGTAGTTGAAGCGCCAAGTGGGGGATGATATTGGCCTGTATACCCTGGCGAAATTGTAGGGGGAGTGGTTTCACTTGCTCCTGATGTACCTCGTTCTCTGGCCTTTTTCTCAGCCCAGAGTTGAGCAGGAGTCTTGCCACCGGAGGAGCCGAAGTCTCGACTGGCAGCGCCAATTGGTGGGGTTGCCGACACAGCTGGAGAAATGCCAAAAGCGCCAGGCGTTGGAGGTTTTGTGCCAAATGCTGGTGCTCCGACACCAAATTTCTTTGCGGGTTTGGGTTTGGGTAGCGATGTAAGGCGTTCGCTTTGAGAAAAGACCGCACTGCGTTCAGTTAACGACTTGGGACGTTCATCCTCTTGCGCTGGTGCATTCGAACGGGGGGCAGGCGAATTGGCAGAGGGCCTGGGCTGAGCCTGTGCTCTGATAGCAGCGATATCTACTTTGCCAATTGGCTCATAAGTTCCTTTGACAATATCCGGGCGGTCTTGTTTCTGGCCCTGTGCCCTGAGAGCTGCGATATCCACTTTTCCGATCGGCTGATACCCACCTCTAACGACATCAGGGCTGCTTCCAAAGCCCGATCCAGAGGTAGTAGAAGTAGGCTGGGCACGCAGAGCTGCGATGTCGACCTTGGTAGGTGTGTAAGCTGATGATACCTTCTCCAACTGACTCCGGGTGACAGGAGGGGCATCGGCTCCCCAGCCGTCTGCATCCGTATTTTCGTCACGCTTATAGGGAGAGCGTGATAAGATAGGATTAGGTGGCCCACCAGAAACCTTAGTGGGTTGATAGGCGGGTTTGTAAGCCGAGACAGCGGGCTTAGGGGCAGTAGGTGGAGGGCCGGAAGTCGAGCTGCCGGCTGAGTATTTAGAACCAGAAGCATCAGCTACCCTCTGGAGAATGGATTCTGGGGAAAGGTCTGATTCCGAGCGCGCGGTTATTTGCACGTGGTATCCCTAAAGTTTCATCAGAATATTGTTCACGTCCAGAAGCCAGCCACAACGCACATGAAGGACCTTGGATACGGTGTTGAGATGACCGGTAAAGTAGCCTTTTACTCTCTCCGGTACACCCTCCCCGCACTACTTTTGTCAGCGAATTTCCCTAATTGATCGCAGGATCAACACAGAATGGGGGAATTATACCCAAGCTATTAAAACGAATTTCGCTAGCCCAGTGTTGGCATCTTTGACCTTTACAAAGGCAAATTGCACCTTCCCGTCGTTGAATTCCTCAATAAGATCCTGGAGTTCACCCTCTAAAGAAAGTCCAAACCGCTTTATCAGTATATCTCTTAAGAGGGCCGAGTTATTGGAAACGAGGTGATATCACCTCTTAGGTTCGAGGGTAGAAATTGGGAAGCTACCTGCAGTCGTGTGCACTTTAAGCACGCTTGCTTTGGAGGCAGAGCCAGCCACAAATGCGTTCACCAACGGAGCGGAGACAGTGAAGACGGCCCACTGTGCATAGGTCGCTGATGGTTTGCTAGCTGGAGGAGAGTTGACTAAGGTTTGGTAAGAGCGACCGATTTCGTGAGATATATCGAGTGAAGCCATGATGAAGGGGGGTTCCTCTAGAGAGGATTGAGTGTGGATGATAGCGGGGCTGGTAGTGGAACAGGAGAAGAAAAAGAAAGGGGAGGGATTTGGATAAACTCAAAAACAAGAACAATGAGGGTTGATATAAATCAATGAGGGCCAACCCAGGACGGTATTGTGCTGTTGCAAAAAGAGCTCAAAGAAGTAATCTGGACAAATTCAGGCAGCTAGTAGATGGCTGAGGGAATGCGTGGGAAAACTTGAGGAGAGGGGAGGAGGATGTAGGAGGCGGATGTGAAATGGACCGACGATTCATCGAGAGATGATGCCTTTCCTTGATTAGTTAGAGAGAGCAGCAATTTGAGGCGAAAGGAAGTGTGACGACGACGACCAATGCGAGACTTTTCGGCGATGCTGACTGAGCGACCAGTGGGAGCATGCAATTTTACCTCAAAGATGACAGGTTTCACACCAAGATATTATGCTAGAAAAAATTCACAAAAATTCAAGCTATCCACAGAACCACTGAAAACAGTACAATAAGGACATCATTTTCTATAATAATATTATATACAAATATCCATCTAATTCCTAACTCCTCAAGAGTGGTATCATATCATATGCAGCTGGACTTTCCAATTCCGCCAAGACACAGTTTTCCCACCAAAAACAACAGTCTTGGTGCGGGTCCCCATCACTGCCCTTCAGAGGATTTGAGCTCATTTGGGGTTACAATACTAGTAGAGGCCAAGTAGTCTACATCCCTTCTGGGCACTCTATGAAGCTATCCTATTTTTAATTCAAGCACTGGTGCCGGAATAAGTGCACGAAATTGGCCATTTTTGTGGCAATTTCTCCAGGCAGCGCTGGCGAGAGTTCAAGATAAAACTCCGAATTGTTGGGGGTTTTGGAGGTGGAAAAAGCCACAATTGCAATTACTCATATCATATCATATCATATCATCTTCTGCATGTCTGTGGCCTACCAGCACCTTGCAATATTGCATCAAGGCGATATCATTGCGAAAAAATTCAGATTATTCTTCTATTGAGGCTTGAGATCTTCACCTTGGAAGATTATGAAAAATTAATAAAGTTAACTTTTGTTCATTTCAGTACCAAGGCCTGTATCATACCTAATTCTCGTACCCCAACATCAGAAATCTAATTTTTAGATTATTTTTAGGCCTTTTGCTTTGTTCAATTTATTTCGTTGGCAGGTTTACTTCTCACTCCCATGAGAAGGAACCAGAGAAAAGAAGGAAATAAAAGAGAGGAACGCAAAGCCATACCCATGGATCAAAGAGAAGAGGCGGATCAAGCTAAAATCCAAGGAAAGAATCAAAAGATGAGGGATCTATAGACGGTTCATGACTAGATGGTAAGAATTAAGCAGTAATGTTTGTTTCAGGCTTCCTATCAGGTTAGGAAGAGCAAAATCCAAAGGAACGCAAACGGTACACGGAAAGGCCGTTTATTCACAAAACCCTAGGATCATGTTAGTTAATCACAAACGCTTCTACATACTTAAATATATCATACCCAAGATAATCCTGCAAGAATTGTAAGCGCTGAGCAACACACTCGAACAGGGAAAGAAAAATACCTCTTTGATACTACCGATTGCGTGCATTTTACCCACGTCACTTCGAGTTCCCATAAGCTTGATGCGAATATGGGCGCCCTTATTGACGATCTGATCCCCATTGTCTGAAAACTGCGGCGGGTTGGAGGTCGGGTCGAATTTGATGTCGCGGGGGATAAGCTAACTAGTGAGAAAGAACAAGTGGAAGTGCAGCCAATCTACTTACATGGCTCGAAACGAAAACAGTTAATGGACCAACTTCAGCGAAGAAGCCCATCTTGTTGACAGAACTAACCACGCCGTCGACCTAATGGGCGTTAGCGGATGCAGTTGCTCTAGAAAGAGCATACCATACAGTTTCACCCTTGAATGGGCGCCAGACAACAGCTTTGTAAGTGATTGTGAATTCTGCATCGCCCTTGCCAGGAATGATCCGCCCAAGCGTAATATTCTCATATTCAATCACACAAATGATGAAATAACGCCCAGTACAGGAACCCTCGACATCTTCGTGAAGTTTGTGGATAAGGTAATCTCTCATATGGGGTCCAAAGTAGGATGGATGAAGCGTAATGGTACGGTTAAGTTCGTGAATGAAGAACATGGTTGTGGTAATTCGAAGAGGATGTGCGGTGTGCTGGTGCGAGAAAAGTTGCTGATAAGCTGCTATGCAAATCAGGAGAGATGCGAGCGGCAGGATGCGTTCAAGGCCTTTTTTATGAGAAGGTGGGTCGGCGGAGACGGGGGCAGGGAAGGCTGCGATGGTAGCTCAGTGGTATTACGAAGCCTCACGAAATGGCGGAAGGAAAATGGAACGACGCCGAGGAACCACGATTAAAACCAAACGACAAGAAACGTAGCGCAGAAAGTGCAGAGCTGGGGCAATGGGTAACAGCAACTAAGCGTGCCTTTGTTGATATGGTGAAGGTAGATATAGAAGACCAAATGTATAGCTCTGGTGAAAAGAGCTAGAGGGAAAATTGGCGATTTCCCTGGCGACGTAGCGAACGAACGAAAGGAGGGCAGGACAGCGCAGCAAGCAGACACAGACAACCGATGATTCTAGTACTATAATAGGTACAATAGGTCACTGTATGGTAGTTGCGCTGCTGTAGAGAATAGAGAAGAAGCTGCAAAACAGCTTCAACCTTCTGCGCGTGTGGGGAGGTCAGGGGAAACGTTGAAAGAACAAGGCGAACGCCATCACAGGTGATACGCTAAACGAAGGGTTACCCTCTCAACCGTGATACAATACCTTTGTCTTCCATTGTGCGGTGGCAAAAGGACCCTGGCCCCGAGTTAAGTCTTGGCTAGATCATCGTCTCACAATCTGATTGTTTACCATCTCTTGAGACAAGCCCCTCCTAGGCCAATCGAAATTCCCTCCGAGTCCTGCCGTTGCCTGTCTACCATCCGCTTCGTCGTGCAAAACTCATCACCACCACCACGAGCGTCCTCTCTTCTCTGTGGCTTCTCAAGCATCTCCCCTCCTCCTCTCCAATTTCCCCTCTTCTCTCATCATACCCATCCTTCGCAATGTTTAGATCGGCCTTGCGTCAATCTACCCGCTCTGTCGGGGCTTTCTCTGCGGGCAGAATCATTGCTGTATGTTACATCCCCACTAGATTTTCATCCCACTAAATCTTTGCGCCCGAGCACATCCACTTCATCGGCTTCGTCCAATCATCCCCATCAATTGAAATCTTTAACCCCTATCTGCCCAATTATCTTGCCCATATTTAATTACTAACTCTCTTTCTACCCCCCCGTAGGCTCGGCATGTGGCCCCCGCTATCTTCAATAGTACCGTCCGAACCTATGCCGGTGAGGCTAAAGCGTCCCCAACGGAGGTTTCCTCAATTCTTGAACAGAGGATTAGAGGCGTTCAGGAGGAGGCTGGGCTGGCAGAAACTGGTAGAGTTTTGTCTGTTGGGTGGGCATCCTTAATATTCGGCCGTTATGCGAATTGTGGGCTTACGGCATAATTTCCCCCCGGACAGTGACGGTATCGCGAGAGTACATGGTTTGGCCAATGTCCAGGCTGAAGAATTGGTTGAGTAAGTTATTTAAACATTGACTTAGAATTATGGACATTAATGTTTGAAATTAGGTTTGCTTCTGGTGTCAAGGGAATGTGCTTGAACTTGGAAGCAGGTCAAGTTGGTGTTGTGTTGTTTGGTTCCGATCGTCTGGTCAAGGAGGGAGAGACTGTTAAACGTACTGGCGAAATTGTGTGCCTCTTTCTCCCCAAGTTGCCTTGGGCGAGGCCGGCGTATGCTGAGACATGATCTAGGTTGACGTTCCCGTCGGCCCTGGGATTCTTGGACGTGTGGTTGACGCTCTCGGCAACCCCATTGACGGCAAGGGCCCTCTTAATGTCAAAGAGAGAAGACGTACTGAAGTCAAGGCCCCCGGTACGTATGAATGATGTATTGCAAAACGAGCTTAACAAAATTAACACATATCCCAGGCATTCTTCCACGCCGCTCGGTGAGAGAACCCGTACAAACCGGATTGAAGTCAATCGATGCGATGGTTCCGATTGGTCGTGGCCAACGTGAACTTATTATTGGTGACCGTCAGACCGGTAAGACTGCTGTCGCTTTGGATACTATGCTCAACCAGAAACGATGGAACAACGGATCCGATGAGACCAAGAAGCTTTACTGTGTATATGTGGCTATTGGTCAAAAGCGTTCCACCGTTGCCCAGCTCGTCAAGACTTTGGAGGAGAACGATGCCATGAAGTACTCAATCATTGTGGCTGCTACTGCTTCAGAAGCTGCTCCATTGCAGTTCCTGGCTCCTTTCACTGGTTGTGCTATGGGAGAGTGGTTCCGTGACAATGGAAAACACGCCGTCATCATCTATGATGATCTTTCTAAACAGGCTGTTGCCTACCGTCAAATGTCCCTCTTGCTTCGTCGCCCACCTGGGCGTGAGGCCTACCCCGGAGAGTAAAGACACTGGTTCCCCCTTTTCCCTAGATCCTTAGTCGCTAATTGCTGTAGTGTCTTCTACCTGCACTCCCGTCTCCTTGAACGTGCCGCAAAGATGAATGAGGCCCATGGTGCCGGCTCCCTTACTGCTCTTCCCATCATCGAAACACAGGGTGGTGATGTCTCTGCCTATATTCCCACCAATGTTATTTCCATCACAGATGGTCAAATTTTCTTGGAGGCCGAATTGTTCTACAAGGGTATCCGCCCCGCCATTAACGTTGGTCTTTCTGTCTCTCGTGTCGGTTCATCGGCGCAGGTTAAGGCGATGAAGCAGGTTGCCGGGTATGCTAAATTAAGACCCTTTAGTATCCGGCTTTTATTTGCTAACGAGCCGTTTGTAGGTCACTTAAATTGTTCTTGGCCCAATATCGTGAGGTTGCCGCTTTCGCACAGTTCGGTTCTGATTTGGATGCTTCTACCAAGTCTACTCTGAACCGCGGTGAGCGTTTGACTGAACTGCTCAAGTATGCCATGATATCATTTCGTTTTGCTTCCTATATCAAATGGCCACTAACAATTGCACAGGCAAAAGCAATACAGCCCCATGGCCGTTGAGGAGCAGGTTCCTTTGATCTATGCCGGTGTTAACGGACATCTTGATAGCGTTCCAGTCAACAAGATTGGCCGATTTGAGGAGGGTAAGTCATCCGGTGAAGCGTTATCTACTCGCCGTTTCAAAATATCCGATACTTTTGAAAACGGCTAGTAGTTCATGAGGCCTAGTTACTGACCTGACGCCCAGACTTCCTTGTCCACTTGAGGACCAATGAATCCGGACTGCTCGCAACTATCAACAAGGAAGGTGCCCTTTCCAAGGAGACCGAGGCAAAACTCAAGGACGTCATTGTCACCTTCGTAAAAGCTTTCTTGTAAACAGTGTTGCTCGCATATCTTTAGGTATTCTTGGGAATTCAGCGTCTATATAACTTCCTTCCCCCATTGCCCGCCATTCGTTCCGTAAATTGTATTCCCACTTCCTAGAAAATATTTCTAGAGGAATGAAGTGAGGTATTTCGTGCTGTGTTTCTTTGGTTACAAAATTCTAGAACAAAATCAAGGAGGGGTTGGGATGGGTTGATTGTATGTATTGTGTGTGACATTGAATGTTGTCTTCTTCCTGGTTATGTGATGCGTGCATCTTTCGAGGATATCTTGAAGTTGCTGGTGCCGGTTTTATGCTTGGGCGCCTGTCCCCAAGTGCAAGGATCCGGCATAAAAAAGTGGTACAGAGCGGGGTGTTGATGTTGATTTTGGTCGAAGTCGGTGGCAGGCTGCAAGGGGCTTATCGGACGCAAACCCTCCATCGCTCAGCAAGAATGGCCTTTTCGATGGACGTATTGAACTGAAGGCTAGGTGCCTTATACATCAATTATATATCTTTGAAATTGGCCGAGGCAAGAAGAAACAGAGTTCCCATCCATCATGTTTCTCAGCTGTACCACTGCTGCTGAAATTTCAGTCATGCACCGTACTGTACTCGAGTACTCGTTCAGTACCACTGTTTTATCCCTGTATAGTATTATATAGTACTACGAAAATTATACATACTTGAACTCATGTTTTATTGCGCTCTAGGTGATGTTGCATGTATTATAGTAGGGTATTGTACGGTGGGGCAATCGACTGTATTACTCTTTGTCTTTCAAGTCTAGGGCCCAATGGTAGATCAGTGAGACTTACGGTATCATAGTTGTGAAGGACACAGTGCCGGTACTCGAGCGTCGGTACTGTGCTAGTACAAGCTGCGAGTACTTGAGTACAGTGGACCAGACGAGCTCTCAGCGAGTAGCTTGCTGCGCTCAAGGAGAACAGAACACAGTAAACTGCCGGCATCATACAGGTTGTGAGGACAGCACTAGTACTGTACGGGGTGCAGTTCAACACCAACCACATTCAATGACCATAAATCACCGGGTGAACCCCTGCACACGGTAGTTTACGGAACACGACTCCCAAACTGTACTAGTATGGTAGCCCTAGCAACCTGCACTATACCGTGTCCGCCTCGTAAGAGAGCTCCTGTCCTTAATCTCGGATCCCTCCACAAGCAACTGGCCCCCAAATTCCCAACATCTGCGCTCTGATCAGAGCGTCTTCCTACCCAGAAAATACCATGTATGATCCGGTGCCATACCGAGATACAGATGAAGCTGCTCCGCAAACGAAAAATGACGCCTCCGATTCCAACCGCTCCTCCATGGACTCTACTTCAACAACTTCTCTTATCCTAGAGAGACTCAATCATGAAGGCCCTGACGATAGCCCTGACAGGTACGAATCTTCTGGACGAGTCCAGAGAGAAAAGCTTGATGAAGACGACGACCTCGAAATTGGGCTTGCTGCCCCTCTCAAGCCTATGGAAAGGAAGGTTAGGAGGGCTATGTACCTTCTCGCTTTTCTCATGGTTGGTGGGTGGTTTTTGGCGCTTGCCGTTTATGTTTCTCGGGAGCACTTCGGAAGCCCAGATGTTGCTCATGACCCTTCAGCTACTTCCACTCAGAAAGCGGGCAAAAAGATTACACTTAACCAGGTTATGCAGGGGGCATGGAGGAGTAGAACTCATAGGATTCAGTGGATCGACGGGCCTCGCGGAGACCAAGACGGCCTGCTTCTGACCCAGAGCTCCTTTGGAATAGGCAACTTTCTTGAAGTCCAGGATGTCAGAAACGACTCGAATACGATCGTGCTTATGAAGGATGGGACCCTGCAGGGCAATGGACGGCCTATCAGCGCCGTCAAATCTTGGCCAAGCCCGGATTTGAAGAAGGTCCTTGTGGCCTCAGATTATGAGAAGGTTAGCTCTTCTGCTATCTATGATCGTCCCTCTCTTCTATGGTTGGTGCTTTTATTATAGTTTCTATTTTTTAACATGCTGTGGTTCTAGAGATGGCGACATTCGTATAATGCACGATATTGGATCTACGACGTTGAAAAAGCTACTACCGAACCCCTCGTTCCTTCGGAACCCGAAGCAAAGTTGTCACTAGCAGCTTGGTCCCCCAAGGGTGACGCCATCGCATTTGTGAAGGACAACAATGTGTTTATTCGCCAGCTCGGCCTAGACTTGACTTCGGAATACTACTCTGTCATCCAGGTCACCAAAGACGGAGGCGCCAATCTCTTCTACGGAATTCCCGATTGGGTTTACGAAGAGGAAGTGTTTTCTGGAAATAGTGCTCTCTGGTGGAGCCAAGATGGGGAATTCCTGACCTTCTTACGTACCAACGAAACCGAAGTCCCGGAATATCCTATTCAGTATTTTGTTTCGCGTCCTTCGGGCAACAGTCCGCCCGATGGATTGGAAAACTACCCTGAGCTTGAATTTATCAAGTATCCCAAGGCCGGAGCCCCGAACCCGGTTGTCCACTTGCGATTCTACGACTTGAAGAAGAAGGAAGACTTTGCGGTCACGGTCGAGAACGATTTCCCCGATGACGATCGATTGATTACGGAGGTTGTGTGGTCTGACGGAAAGCATCTCCTTGTGAGGGAAACAAATCGAGAGAGTGATGTCTTACGCATGGTCTTAATCGATGTTGGTACTCGAAGTGGAAAGGTTGTTAGAGAGGTGGATATTTCTGCTATCGACGGAGGTTGGTTCGAAGTGTCGAAAAACACTCGATATATCCCTGCAGATCCTGCGAACGGGAGACCTCACGAGGGATATATTGATACCGTCATTCACGAAGGATATGATCATCTTGGCTATTTCACTCCGTTGGATAATAAGGATCCTATTCTACTAACCAGTGGTCAATGGGAGGTGGTTGAAGCACCATCTGCCGTGGATATCAAGAATGGTATCGTTTACTTCGTTGCCACCAAAAAGTCCCCCATTGAACGCCACATTTACAGTGTCAAACTTGACGGCTCCGATTTCCACCCTGTGACGGACACAACTAAAGATGGCCGCTATGAGGTTTCATTCTCTAAATTGTCAGGCTATGCGTTACTAACGTACGAGGGTCCTGGGATACCATGGCAAAAAGTTGTGGGCACGCCGAGCGGTGATCAGTCTTTCGTTAAAGATATTGAGAAAAACAAAGGTCTTGCAACCCTAGCAGCCAAACATGAGCTTCCAACCTTCCATTACTCCACTGTCAACATTGACGGATTCGACCTCCAAGTAGTTGAGAGACGCCCTCCCCACTTTAATAAAAAACGAAAGTACCCTGTCCTATTTCAAGTCTACGGCGGACCAGGAAGTCAGCAGGTATCTAAATCCTTTAGCATTGATTTCCAAGCCTATATCGCCGCTGGCCTTGAGTATATTGTTGTTACCGTCGACGGGCGGGGAACCGGTTTCATTGGGCGCAAAGCACGAGTTGCTGTCCGTGGCAATCTCGGATATTGGGAAGCCCATGACCAAATCGAGACTGCAAGGATCTGGGGCAAGAAGAATTATGTTGACGAGAAACGAATTGCGATCTGGGGGTGGAGTTACGGCGGATTTATGACCTTAAAGACCCTCGAGCTAGATGCTGGCAGGACGTTCTCCTATGGCATGGCTGTCGCACCTGTCACAGATTGGAGGTTTTATGGTTCCTCCCCTCTGCCATCTACCGTCGATTTCAGTGCTAACGCTGCCATAGATTCCATCTACACAGAAAGGTACATGCACACACCCCAGCACAACCAACAAGGTTACTCCAACGCAACTATTTCGGATGCTCAAGCGCTCAGTAAGAGCGTGAGGTTCCTGCTCATGCACGGGGTAGCAGACGACAACGTGCACATGCAAAACTCGCTTGCGCTCTTGGATAAGCTTGACCTAGCGAGTGTAGAGAACTATGATGTCCATGTATTCCCGGACTCGGATCACTCAATATATTTCCGTATGTTTCTTCCTTGTTTTTTTTTTACCCTCTTCATCTTCTCTTGCCCTTATGAGGTTTTGAATATGCGTTAATAGCTGAGTAGATAATGCTAACCGAATGGTATACGATCGTGAGCCTCCCCCACCTTCCACTCCTCCCGTTTGATCTATTTTCAAATAAATACTAACAACAGCCAGGGCTCGAACAATGGCTCATACGCGCATTCAACGGCGAGTTTTTAAAACTTGACGGATTAAAGCCTATTAGGGAAATATCGGAGCCCCTGCGTAAAAGAAGCAGAGATTTCGTTTAATTTTGGGTCTCATTTAGTTTTTTGAATTTGCTTTTGGATGTGTCTGGTTTGGTTTCGCTTCCTGTCAGGTTATCGTAGTTATGTACTGTACTAGTAGTTCCGACACGGGCGCCTGGGTTTTTTGTGGATTTTTCTTAAAAACAGATACTGATATCATCATACCTTGGGATTTCCAAAAGGTTGCGCTATCATGTGTTGTTGTTTCAAGTGAATTTGTGTACTCTATTGCACTACCGTAAAAACTCGTTAAATCCGGTATCTAAAATTGGACTTGGCTATGGCGCAAGAGGGGTTTGGGTGATCATGCCAAGAGATCGAGTGACTGGCAGTGAGGCCGAGATTAAAAACCTGCACAGACTATATCAAATGAAGCATGAGTCAGTTCACTCATGTTCGTCAAGTTCTCATACCCATAGTGCAAATTAGAAGACTTGGACAATAGAGTTTAATGAGTATCTCGTATTTGCCTACTGGTGAATAGATTTTGATGATGACTGTAGGTTTTAAAATTCTAAAATATAGAGTCATGGCAATATTGACTCAATATCAGAGACAATTTTTGAGTTCAAGTCAGTATGAAACGAGAGTGAATAGAGAAGCAAAGGGAAGATAAAGTCCAGTAAGTAGAAGGTTTAGAATTGAGAATAGAGAGACCAATTACCTGAGAGAAGCCATGAGTCCAATTCGAACACTAAAACACAAACGGGGAGCAAACGCAAAGCAAATCAAGGAGCGGACTCTACGTTCTTACGATTTAAGTCCAATTCAGCGTCCAAAACAAACCTATAGCCAAAATCGAAAGCTCTGAGTACTTACCTTTTTGGCTCATCATTCAATTCCGCTTGCCGAGCCGGGAAAGTATCGCAATCCCACACAGCAAGAAGCTGCCAACTTCTATCGAATTCCACTGAGTACTATCAACGATTGGGTACGAAAGAAAAGTCAAATTGAGGGGGTAGGAAGGAACTCGGGGAAAAGAAAGGAAGAAACTATGGGGGTTTCGCAGCGGGTACTATGGCCGCAACTAGAGGATGTGTTATATAGTCAGTTTATAGAGCGAAGGGAAGCAGGGCGAACTGTGAGGCAGGAGTGGTTTCGAATACAGTCTCAATTCTTATTTCGAGAGACTTATCCATTTGCGAGTCCGGAGCTCTTCAGATTCAGTAATGGGTGGTTTCGGGGGTTCCTTGATCGCCATAGAATTAGCCTCGGCGCTATCACCAAAAAAGCCCAAAAGATCACTTCCGGTTACAAAATACTAGTTGTTAACTGGTTGCGTTTCAACCGACGAAACTCGCAGCCCAAAAGTGATCGATTCTGGGAGATTGGAGTTGAGCACCTAGTCGGTCGCTATTCGCTTTCCAACATTTGTATTCTCGACGAGACTCTGATTCCTTTCGAATACCTTGAGGGAAAGACCTACGATAAGACAGGAGCGAAGACAGTATGGGTGAAGGAAAGTCAGTCGGGATGGGACAAGCGGCAGGCAAGCCTAGTGCTGTGTGTCTTTGCTGATGGGATTTCTTGAATACCGCCTATGATCATTTTTCATGGTACCGGAGCTAGGCTAGGAGCTGAGAAACTACGATATCATGCGGGAGTCTTGATTGAGTTTAATGTTACAGCTTATATGAACGATACCTTATTTACAAAATATATCACCAATTACTTGATTCCGGCATTCGGTGGTCGCCCAACTCTTTTCACACTTGATTTAATGGGGTCTCATAAGACCCCACCTGTGCTCAAACTCTTCCGGAGCAACAATATTACCCCCTCCCTAATTCCTGCCGGATGCACTAGCCTGGTGCAACCCCTAGACGTCTCTATCAACAAGCCATTCAAAGACCTAATGCGCGACTACACAGATCAGAAGATCTTCGAGTGTGAATCAGCTGCCAATTTTGAAAAATGGACAATTGGGGACCGAAGAGTTATGACAACTCACTGTGTGGGAGAGGCCTATGCTCAATTTCATGGGGAGAAAACAAGTGTAATTGTTAGTTCTTTTCGCAAATTGGGCTTGTCACTTCCGGTTGATGGCAGTTTGGATCATGAGTTGGATATCAAGGGATTTGAAAACCTGGAAATTGGCAACTGGCAAGAAGATTTAGGCTCACTTGATGACAGGGCAGATGTTGGGACAGAGGAAGATGAAATTATAGAATTTGTAAATTAATAGTATTTGTATTGCTTCTATTGTTTGTGTTGATCGTGGGTTGACGTTCAACAAATGTCATTCCTGCATCATGGATGATCACTCGATCTCTTGGCATGATTACGCACAACCTGTTTGCGCCATCGCCAGTCCAATTTTAGATACCGGATTTAACGAGTTTTTACGGTACGCCCAAAGAATAAAGCGGTCTGACTCAATGTGCTATAATAGTATCTCGTTCCCGCGTTATTAAAACACCGAATCCCCGTTCGAGCATAGATACCCCTTGTGAATCCCCAACAAAACTCCCGAGTGAATTACCCCGGGCTGATCATTTCCAGCATTAGTTTATCCCCCTAGCCGAATTAAGGAATCCTACCGGGTATCGGATGTGGGGGTAAGTTAGCTCGGTGTATTGCCTAACTGGATATACGATACCTTGGCGAAAGCATCACTTAGACTAGGGCCTCAAGCCAAGCTTTCGTCGGGGGCGGGAGGGAAGTTCCCACATTTTCATCCGTTTGGGGATTTTAATGATACAAGCTTTGTAGTAGTAGCGGTGTGGTGAATAAACACTCGTACGTACTACCTAACTTAGTTATTTCCTAATATCAAATCACGTGTTCCCGCGCAGCTCAACTCTTCGAGATGGGTCTATAGTGTAGCGTACCTCTCTCTCCACCGCCGATTCTGCCTCCTACATAGTCGGTATAACGCTAGACCTCAGCGCCGCGCAGAAAATCCCCGAAATAAAAACTGTATGCTTGGAGTGTATGCTTCACGAGGACGACCTGGGGGGAGGGGGGCAATGGCACGAGGGGAACATGTCAATCTCCCATTAAGGCTTTTAATTTCACTTTGTTATGTTTTGACGTCGAATGCTAAATACGCTACATGGGACTAGGTGGTAAAGTCTTGAGCGGCGAAGGGGGGGAGGGGGGGGTGCCAAAGGGGGAATTGATGGCGGCGGTAGATGCGAGGGCGTTAATTTTTGATTTCGGGGATAATCAGAGGCTTAATCTTAATACCGCCGACGGAGTGCTTCCCAGCGCAGGGGATAACTGGTTAGTATTCACGCCTATATTATACTCAAAGAACTCAAGCTACGACGCAACCTCGACAAACTTCTGGATGGATGGATAGACGGGAACACACTCAAGACGGTGATAAATATGCACCCATTTGTGAATGGCTGGCAGGTCGGTCGAGTATAATAGAAGTTGATTCGATATATTTTATCCTAGCTAACTTTGGGGCGGTCTAGGCGCTTGAGTGCGACTTTTAAATTTTGATAGGAAGAAGAAATGGATTTTGAATTGAAGAGTGAGTGGGATAGACCGATAGGAAATACAAGCTTTTGTTATCTCTCTTTGGTACTCATACGTGCACTAACTGATAAAAAAGGAAACTACTTGTATCAGGAGTTATTAAAGCGTCCGGAGGGATAGTGACACAATGGCCACGCCAGCCGCCCTTATAACTATCCCAGTCACCTCATTACTCACGAACCCCATTTGTAACAATCTCAAGAAAAAACCAAAAATACGGTTTGCTAGCTTTTTGCCCTGAGAGACATTAACCAATGCTTTAGTGGTCTATCACGGCCGGTCACTCGCTTATGTACCAGTAGAAGAAGACAAAAGTATGCCTGGATCGTCTCATAAGGCCGCTGCCAACATTACACTTTCCCTCTTGCTTGCCGGGAGCGAGCTCTCGCCGCCCGCCAAAACCCCAGCAACCCTGGAGAACTGAACGCGGGGGGGAGAGGGTTCACAGCAAGACCCGATGACGGGGGGTAGTTCGGGAGGGCTTACTCGCTTTTTTTGGAGGGTTTTTAATGCCTGCTACATCCACGACCAAGCTGGGAGAAGCGAACTCCCAACCTTCCTGTTGGTATTATTTATGACCGGCCCTTTAACTGCTAGACTATCAGGTCCGGTCAATAGTATCGTGCTTTTTCAGGAATTTTTACACTCAGGTAACCAAATCATTAGACTCTCGCTTCACCTGGCCTCATCAAGTGGAAGGCCTCTTTAGCGTACTGTAGAACACCGCCCTCTCCTACCTATCTCCCTTTTCCCTCAACCAAATAGCCAAAACATATAGTAGTCCACAGCCGCCGCAAATCCCCCCTTCCGCGGCCGGAACAAAGAAGCCTAGTGAGATCTTGGGAAAGTGTGCTTCACAATCTCTCCCACCAATTTCACCCACTCCGATCCCCGCCCAGGGCTTCAGGGCTTTCTACGCCCTCGGCAACTTATCCTCCTCGAGCGCATCGAAGCCGCCGTTCTAAAATTCTTGCTCCAACCTTTTAAGCCTCTAGGTCGAGATGCAAGGGGAGGGCGTACGTCCATTCCAGGACCACCTAGGAATTTACAACTAGTCCAAAAGTGCTCATTTCCGGAAAAGTGTGTTCGAGCAGGATAGGGTGTACCCAGATGATACTTTGACTGCTCTTCGCGTACAAGTATCCCGCAAGAAGTACCTGAATACTAGGGCTACAGTGGAGAACCACGGGGCCCGACGTCCACTACTCCGAATCGTGGTGCCCAGAGGACGGGACGGGACGGGGCGGGACGGGACTACAGAAAGTAGTCGGTCCTGGTCCGGCCTCAAGACAGATGGACTGTCCCGTTGTGAACACTGCAAATTAGTACCTAAGAGCAATACTCCCTCCAGACACTACTCTTCAAATTAAATCCTTGTAGGTCTTTCTCCCACTTGCCCCCAGAAGCCAAATGTAAACCTCATCAGATTTCTCCAATAGTCTGTATCAAGCTACAGTTTCGCAGGGAAACTATAGTAACACCATGATTATGATCATGTCAGGCTAGGGTTTTTTCATCATTTGAGTTTGTGGCGGATGCCTCAGATAATAGGCCCACAATCCACATCCAGCACTCGGCCATCGATCCTCAAACTCCCAACAAGGAGGAGGAGATGGCTCGCAAGTGCCAGAGAGAAATAACCGTCAATTCCACCCCCAGATACCCACAGCTCTTATTTCCCAGATCCCTTGATTTTTGGTCAGGGGATTGGTACTCAAGCATATATATTTCCCCCAGATAGCGCTTTTTAAGTTTGTCCTTTAGGATCTTTCCCCTGCTTGTCCTTTTGGATCTTTCTCCTGTCTGTCCTCTTGGATCTTTCTATCTTCCTCTTAACTGGCTGTTAGCTTTCAAATACTATTACCTGTATGACATACATGTTAAGCGTTTGTCCCCTGTAAATTGTAGCAGGGGACCATAACTGCTAGGTGTGTCTTCCTAGTAACGATAATGAGATTAGTAGATATTCCTTGTATAGTAGTTCGGGCAGAGAAAAGTAAAAGAATGATTTGAGGAAAGGGAAGAACAAATAATCACCCGTAAACCCCCCACACCACAGACACACCAAGCAGCGGAACTATCAGAGTACAATCACCGAAATGCCACAAATGGGCATAAGGTGAAAGTACTTTATAATTAGAAAAGACTTGCATGGGTAAGAGAGAGAAAACTGTGGAAGGGAAGATAAGAGCAAGAGAGATCAACGAGGAAAGAAGGTAAGAAGAGGGGGGGGATGGCCGCCTTATATAGACCTTCCTCAAAAAATGCCAAGATTAAGTCGGCGAAAAATGGGGCAGAATACTACGGGAGAAGTGTGGTATATAGTTTAGGGCTTGATATCATATAATACACCCACAACCCCCCCCCCCCCCAGTTTTCCGCTGAAAGCATCTCGCTTTACGGGTGTTTATCAACCACCCTCAATACAAAACAAAAATGTATTTATAATGTCAGCTATGGTATATCTGTGATAACCCTTGACCAATACACCTTATGTGTACAAAAAAGCCATATCATACAACTAAATTTCATGGAAATTTCCTGTTATATGGGTTTTGTTGTTCAGTGCATATAAGACTTGAGCCCAAACCTAGCGAGGGTTTCCTGGCACGCACAGACAATTTGCCATCAAGTTTTTGATTCTTGTGTTCATGCCGGGTACCTGTACAGTAATCTCGCCCACACGCATATCCCCACGGTGCTCTGCACAAGGTGAGGGGCTAAGAGGAGAGCACTGGGGACAGGAGAGGGTATGTCAGGATAATTCCTCATCGTGTGCCACCCCTGGGATGTTGGGTCAACAGAGGAAGCGCAGATAACTTCGAGAGCAGGAAACTCTTACTGACAAAGAAATATACTTATCTAGGAAAGGGGAATGTGAAGACCAAATGCGATACCTGCCCAAGGCAGCGACTAACTTAGAGCCTTTATCAGGAGTATTGGTCGACTGGTCATAGAAACGCCGTTATGCACACAACCAACCACTCCAACAATCCCAAAGCCTCCGGATCTCTACTCGCTCCAGGATAAAACTGAACCCTCTCCCAGTAGAATTCAGCCATCTAAGATAAGAACACTATCGGGATGTATATCGAGTGCAACTCAGCTGCCCACAATCAGACAAGGGCAAGCTAGTGGAAGAAGGGAAATGAAGGTCTGAGAAGGCACATCTGGGCACGGCGAGTATGGCATCATGGCTGTACCCACCACGATGGATGTTGTTTATATAACGCTGAATGAAGTTATTAGCTGTCACAAGTAACACCTAAGAAATATCCCAAACAGGGATTGGAAAAATATATGGCCAATTATCTGGGCGTACCTAAGCGCTCATACTATATTAGTACTCAAATGCTCGAACATCCGTCACCGGTAGAATAATATTAGGGCATAGCTCTCACTATAATGCAGGTGGAAACCGAGTGATAGACGATGAGTATGCATGTTCTCTACATTCTGCTACGGGAAGGCGTATCCTCCCCCCGCATCCTCCGTTGGTACAGCCCTTTGTTGCGCCCATTTTTTTCGTAACCTACTGCGACATGTGATTTCGTATCTCGCTAATAACTACACCTGTGAAAACTAGTCCAATTTCCCAGAAAACAATAGGGTATTCAATTATCTCTACCACAAAAACCAACGCCAACGCTCACCAAAGCAGCCAGGTAACACTATAAAAGAAACTTCTGTTGAGCCCAACTCAGCAAAGCTTAACCACCAGCAACACTCCCATGGTCGCCGCTCTTCGCCTCATTTTCTGCCCCCTTGCTTGTGCTGTCCTTCTCAGAAGTACTTGTCTGGCGCCTGCTTATGACACCCGGCCAGACTCTGGGCTCCGAACCACTGATGTGGTAATCCCCATAGCCACCGGGACTTCCCGAACTGCCACCAGTATGATGCCTCAATACTGCGGCGGTGCCGATGGTATTGGCCCTGGCCAAGAGAGGGAAGCCTGAGTAACCATCACGAGACTCCGTTCCGGGAGGCAAAGGAGGGTTTGGGGAAGCACCCTGGCCTTGGAAGTCATAGGTGTGAACGGATGCAGGGAGTTTGGGGAAACCTGGTGATATCGGACACTGGGTTGGCGATGGGGGACCACCTTGCAAAGGAGGGGGCTCCTGCACTGAAGTAGGGTTTGTTTGCATGCTCGTTGTTGGCGAGTGAGGGCGGGAGACTTGGAACGGCGTTCCCGGAAGCATGAGCCTACCGGCCAATGTAGCACCCTGAGGACCAGCTGCGCCAGAACCGGCCACAACCTGGGCGGAGGTGTAGCGCTCGAGCCTATCCTAGGTTAGTATGTTCTTTGCTGAGAGAGAGAAGAGACCCACATTTTTAGCTCTTCGCGCAACGTTTGGTGTCGGAAAGCCATTCTAATATTGGGGACGTTGGACTTATCCATGTTATTCCCTTCAGGTCCCGGAACATGGTAATCGTTTCCGAGCCACCGTGCTTTGACAGCTCCCTCAAATCCAGATTGGAGGACGCTATTCCTAGCCAACTCGCACATATCCACAGCGCTAAGTTTGTAGATCTGTGCTGCAACGGAGTACTCTTCAATGAGAGGCTCCTTAGTGAATGCAAATTGTAGTGGATCATCCGTAGAAAGCGAGACGTTTAGCCCTCGCTTAAAGTATGACAGGAAAGGATTCTTGTCGTATGCAAGGAAGAGCGCATTATTCGAAAGCGGAGACATTGCAATTCCTATCTGATCAAGATAGAAGATGTATTGCAGGAGAGGGACTTTACGGAGCAGGATACCATGACTGATTGAGTGACAGCAAAGCACTGCAGCAGCCAGATGGTCTGTATCTCCCGCCTCACCGCAGTGCGGACGCACTACAAATGTATTGAACCCACGCTGTTTCCTCCAGACATTCAAGGATGCCATGTTCGCAAACAGGTAATAAATCCAATAGCTGTATGGTGGGTTAGACTTAACAGTCCATTCCGGCGGAGACGGGAATTTCTTGAAGGTCCTCCTCTCAGCCTTGCTCTCATCATCGACACTATCAAAGCCGACTACTCTCTGCAAAAAGACGTGAAGCTTGGGGTGCGATGACGGGTCCTTTGTTACTTCAAAGAGTGGCTTGAAGATATTGCGAACCACCTCATCAAAGGAATTTATAAGGCCAGTAGACTTGTAAACATTATAGAGCCGTGGAACCTGAATCAGCCAGCGAGCATTGTGTGAGAATAGTTTGTTGTCCACCACCCATGCTGCCAGCTTATCCCATTCGTCTTCTGCGCGTCCATATATCGAAATGCGATATTCGGCCATTTGGTATTTGCTTGCTTCGAGATCCTGGAAAACCTCTATATTACCCAGAAGTTAGTATGCGATAAAGGGGGAATGCGTTTCATCAAGCACAGACCCTTAGTAATCTCAGCGAGATAACGGCCCTTAATGTCATTATCCGTCTTAAGGAAAATAGTTCTCAAGCGAGATTCTCCCACTGGATTATACTTGAGATTGAATTTGTCGAAGCGGTGGAACGAGTCAGTATGGGCCTGCCTCCCGTTAAAGGTTAATAATTGCCGAATGAAAAATTCGAGTTGTTGGCACTTTAGCCCTATCATATGGGCAGTCATAACTTACGTGCATATCCAGGGTATCGATACTAAGGTCATATGCAGTCAAATTAATGCTGGCGAACACCTCAGCCAATGTAAGATGCTTCCCGTCTCTAAATAGGACTTTTTCCTGTTATCCAGTTATTTCCCTTGTCTTAGAATATACGTTCCTGAAAACAAGAGGAGGGGTAGGTGCTCACATTTGGGCATTTCCTCATCTTATGCTTTATAAACCGCAGGAGATGCTTCTGATTCATGCAAGCAGAGTGGTGGACGTGCGTATCAACTTTCCTCACATTGTAAAAATCTCTATGGGGTACCCTCTAAAACCGCGGCACGCTCAGATTCAAATCTCAATGCAAATATTCTACCTAGCCGCTTACCTTGGAGTCTGCCATTTCCTGATGCTCGTTCAGTAGAGTGTATAAGTTCCACTTGCCCTCAAGATATTGCAGCCGTCTAAAGGCGAAGCTCTTGCTTGGACCATCACTCGAAATGTCAAGAACCTTATCCAAATCGATATAATACTCCCTCAATGTAGGAATAGCCACGACAGGCATACTAGCATCTAGAGCTACAATATGGCTAGCTGTCAGGACGTTGTAGTGATCAAATCGCCCCGAACTAGGGCTTACCTTTTTTGTTCTCATACACCTGGAATACGCCATGGTCATCTTTCTTAAATTCCATTTCATCCTCCCCGGGGATCTCACATTCCTCGAAGGCAAAATCCTCCCCAATATCCTGCCCAGGCTTTCGAGCTTCCTTCTGGGCTGTCGCGTTTGCTTCTTTCTTGGCTCCTTCAATCTCTCGTGCACTCCCCCCACTGCCTTTTGGTGTCGGTGGATGAGGAGTTCCATCTTCGACCCAGACAGGAGGTGGTGGGAGTGGGTAAATCTTCCAGCCAGGGTCGTCTTTAGGATTGTCAGCATGCCCCTGCAGCGATACTCGCAGATATTTATGGCGTATATCCAAGATCTTCTGAACATTAGTGTAGATGGTCGAAAGCTCTGCTGAGAGAGCGAGATCCCCTATGGGTGCAAAAGTATATAGGTTATTTTCATGTCTAATACTGAGACATTGAGGATTCTGAGATACAGTGCTAGGAAAGAATCTATACTCACCACCCACGTACCCTCCCTGTGGCTCGGGGAGCATCTCTCCCTGCGGATTAATAAAGTCTCCCCGCTGCCTAGCAGCGCTAGCAATGACGCCATGGGGATCAAAGCGGCTCATCTCAGGTGCTTGCACACCTCCGTACTCTTTAGGTTTCTCAAGTGAAGCCATTCCCACTGGCGCTGGTGTAGCGTTACCAAGGCTTCTTGATGCAGTAATACTTAAGGTAGAGCCTCCGGCAGCTGGTCCTAAGTACTGGTGGTGCGAATGGTGGAGATAGGGCGGCTGGTGAGAGGATGTAAAAGACCTAACACTTCCGGTTCTGCTCAGGTTCCCAATACCACCACCACCACCACTAGGGCCCGCCCAGTTTCCCGTAGAAGCACGCATTACAGGGGAGTTCCAACCACTATTCGCTTGCTGCTGCTGTTGGTAAAACATCTTTGCGTCCGTTTGCTTCAAAGTCTTTTCCTGTTTGTAATTGTAGAAAGCAGACTTCCTCTCCTCGTCTTCGCCTCCGAGAAAATCTTTGTCCGCGTGGTCATCATCTTCAGGTGACGAAGAGAGAAGACCCCCAGCGGAATCGAACAACCGATCCGAATCGTCCCATTCAACGCCTGAGACACCGGCAGCACGGAGGCTCGATCCACCGCGGTCAGAGCCCTCTAGGGAAGGATCCTGAGGAGGGGCATTCTCGGGAGCAGGCATTATTTTTATCGGAATCTAAGGCGGACGAGAATTAGGCAATGGGGAACAAGAATATGATGGTAGTAATTACCAATACCACTGGGGTGGTACGGGTTATATGTTTTCTGAGGGTAAGGAGTGCGAGAAAGGCGGCGGAAGCTTTTACTCGTGGCAGTGGTGGTGGTAGTGGTGAAAGGACAAAGCTCCTAATCCTCGTCACCCCAATACAAGACGCGGCAAGCCCCGCCCAACCAACGGATCCAACCAAACGGGAAGCACAGAAGTTTGTTTAAAATTCCCTACATGACGAGGCAGATAAGCCATTCTTTCAAGGCTAGAAATAATTAATTCTCATTAAAAGTAAAAGTAAAAACAGCAAAGCGCTCAAGAAAGCAAGTACAGTAGAGTGCAGAGTCAGAGGATTGCCAGTAACTCCACCCCATATTCTCAGCCCAGCTCACCGAGAGAAAAGGGTTCATTCCATCTTACCGTACAAAGCATACGGTACCTGAAACGGATCTTGATTGGCGGAAGCCCACCAACAGTCACATGGCGATAGATGAAGAGCTTGATGCATGTCTCAGATCTGGGCTTCTATTCATAACACATCAACCTCGCTTCTATTGCAAACCACCGAAGTGCAAAACTTGAACATTGCCTCAAGGAATACTAGCAGGCTACCAGCATAGTAGCAAGACTATGCAAAGACTCAAAACATACCAAGTTGAACACAAAAAAAAAGCAGTAGGCTACTGTAAGCCATATACTCCAGTTCCAGTCTGATATCTATCTACCGGTAGATACGAACCCTAAAACGCATCCATCCATCACTGCAGAGAAAAAAAGTGGCACACTTGCTGCAATGATGAAAAGAAAAAAGAAAGAAAAAACCCCTCGCTAGCCAAAAACGGCTAGGATAGGTGTTGCAGGGGTGCAAGCAGCGGTACTACTAGGGACGGAGCCGTCTTCGTGCCGGCAGTCGCAGGAACGTAATCGTGGGCTGTTTGGTGGATGATGATGGAGACGCTGGGGAAAGTGTTACGAATCCTTATGATTCAAGAGGGTATAAAGGTGGAAGGTTTTCCCCTCTTGGTTGAAGAGACAGGCGAGGAAGGCAGAGCAGAGAGCAGAGAGGGGAAAAAGACAAGGAAAGCAGGATGGCAATATTCAATGGTTGATTGTGGACATGGTTATCAGAGCGTTGAGTGCTGTGATAGCCGAGTGATCCGAAACCTTCCCACAAGAATGCAAGCGAGAGATCGAGGAGGAGAAGAGGAGAGACGACGGCAGCACAAGTACCTTAGTTTTGCAAGTTAGCCGAATTGCGAAAACAAGTTAACAAGATCAAACAGGGCCAAAGAGCTTGGGCTATACCGTACCAGGAAAGCATTAACTCTTCTCAAGGACTTTTGTCTCAGGACCCCGAGATTAGCGACATGACCGAGATAGCGAATCGAAGGAGTTTCCCAAGGTATTCAATTGAAAGGTAGACAAGGAAGCGCTACTGCGATACTAGCAGTAGATGACCGCTTCGGGAACCGGCGCGATGCCGTACGATACTGTCCTGTGGGCACCCCATGTGCCATCTCGGATATGGTTCTATGGAAACGGAATCCTGCTTCTAGCCCATCAAGTAGAGTGCTCTGATTAACCACAAAACTCCCGAGTCCTCGAGAGCAGCCTTTTAGGAAACCGATTGTCTTGCCTCACCTGCAGCCCTCATACCAGCACCTCCTTTACCGCCAAAGCCCCGCAGTTACTTCAATTTAAGAGCCATCGTCGAGTGACGTTTCGTGATAATTAAAATACAAAGGACAATACCGGTATCACAGGTACAGTACTCGAGTACATGGAAAGTGGAACTTTACTTTTAAGATCGGTTCGCTTTCGCTTTGTGACCGATTTGGAGGGTGAGATATCTCGTAATTCATGCACTAATAACGCAATTTATACAGTGTGAGGAAAAATAAACTTTAAGAACTCAGAGGGTAAGAGAAGCTAATACCTTCTATGGCGAGCGCCCAGGGCACACCAGCCTTCATAGTGTTTCTCTAGTATTCGTTAATAATCTCTCAAGGCTCACAGGTGGCTCGGGACGTATCCAGACCTGAGCCCTCTTAGTTTCGTCTACGGTCAAAGCCCAGGGACCTTTTTTTGCCATAGCTATCACTTCGCCAGTGCCGGCGACTCATTTAAGACTACATTGGAGCTAATCCTTCAGATACTGATCATGAATTCTCGCACCAAGAGTAGGTTTAGCCGCAGCACGATGATGAGCGAAGCCGGAGCAGCTCCAGCCGTCTTCGTCCATGTGTGCACAGGAGGAGCGGTAAGGTGTGAGGATCGATGGCTTAGTGGCATATCGAGTAGTGGTGGTATACTTTCTTGGGGAGCGGTGAGCAGATAATATGGTAGTATCGCATTGCCGGGTATGGCGGAGTGCCAGCAATGCCCGGTAGCTCAAAAATGCCCCCCAGTCCTGGGAAGTTTTCGACAGAATTGAACTAACTGAAGTTACGAACGGCGCCGCTATTTCTGCTGCGCACTTTCCAGCCGCCGTGCGCAGGCAGTTGGGTAAGTAGTTGTTTGGTAACTTATCCTAGTTGATATCCGTTGGGAGAGCAGGGATCAATGGAACTTCTTGGTGTTTATACGTTCCTCCTTCTACTTCATGAGGTTATTGAGGTGTTGGTCCCAGCTTAAAAGTTATCCCTCAAACCCGTACCATAACTTTCTTGAGCTTATGGAGAACTAAACCGATTCCTCAACCTACTGTATGTGTCAGCGGGAATTTTATGGAAGCCCTGGCGTCCGTTGTGAGGCAGGGCCAGTGATAAATCTCGATAAGGATACGTTGGAGGGCCTCTGTACTAGTAGTTAGTGAGAAATCAAATTTTGGTGTAGATCAATTGTGGCCGTGACCTGATGAGCGGAAGGTAGTATAGGGATGAGAGGTATACTTTAGTAAAGAAGGCCCTAGAACTTGGGGGTCTCAAACAGGGGGTCCCGCTGCGATGCATGTGTTGAAACAGTTCGCTTCACAATTAGTCTTGCCAGCTTGTGAGCTCAGCCCTCACTTATCCTCGTACCTGTATTATTACTGTGTTTATCAATCATCATACTCGAGCACCGCACAGCCGTAGTATCAGAGCATAGTTTGAGGAGGTACTGTAGCCGAGTTGGTTGCCGGTAAGCTTCTCTCGGATAGCAATGCTCGAGCATTGCTGATGTTTACCGTACCGGTATCCAAAACGGCGACATATAAGACTTAATACCACAAGCCACTAACAGCATCTACCAGAGTAACCTCGAGAATAAGGCTCAGCCTGCACAAGCCTCACAGCTCCAACCTACACCCTCTCACCAAGCCAACAAAAGTACAAGCAAACTGTCCCCCGGGCACTCTAAAGTATTGAGCCATCACTCGAATATCGTGGCCAGTAAAAAGCACGGTGATAATATGCAATCAAGCCCCAGCACTCGCGCGCGTATCCTAGGAGATAGTCCAAATTTATGCGGCCTCCCGACGACCATCTCCCTCCTTGGCGGGCAGCTACTGTAGCAATCACACCCGCAAAAGCCATATCCGAGTGACAGGTATGATCCGGCAAAGCGATTGGTCAAACCCCGCTCATGCCGGCGTCTTAAGTTACGTCATCGATACTCTACACTTCAACAGAAGACAAACAAATGATTTAACGGTCCAACTAACATCAAGCCTAAATCCCCACCAGTTCCCTCCAAGACATACTGCCAGGAGAAGTGCCTCCATCTGATACCCTTTTACTTGAACTTGGGTTTCCAAAATAAACAAAAATAAATAAAGAGAGGAACCCTTCGAGATGCCGCCAATCCCAACCCCGAGTCCTCGGGAGCTTCTGCAGAGAGTGAAGATGTTCATTCCTCCGCTGCTGGATAAGATGCACAAAGGTTTGCATCCTTGGCCCCCTAAATAGACTATGATCAATTCGATTCAATCAAAGCTAACAACCTCCAGGACAGCAAGGTCGTGTAGCAGTCATCGGGGGCTGCGAAGAGTCTGCTATCTCCAACTTCCATTCCAAACCTCAAAACTAACAATTACCAGTTATACCGGTGCACCTTTCTTCTCAGCAAATGCCTCCGCGCTACTAGGTATCATACCATCTCTCCCCCATCCTCTTCAACTCCCAGATCTAACATACGCCAAAGGTGCCGACATGTCCCACGTTATCTGCGAACTGCAGGCAGCTCAAGTAACCGCCCCCCAACCCCAAACCACAGCACACAATTCTAACAAACCAGGTCATAAAAACCTACTCCCCAAACATAATGGTCCATCCCTACATGCGTCAATCTCACCACACCCAGGAGGGGATGCAATCCGCGGAAGAAATATCCCAAAAGACAATCGACTTGCTCGAACGCCTACACGCAATTGTCATAGGACCCGGGCTTGGCCGCGACAGCTTGATGCAGGATACAGCTGCAAAAATAATTGAAGCGGCGAAAGCGAGGAATATGCCCATGGTTGTAGATGCGGTATAGCACTCACCGATCCGCTCACCACAAGGATATGCTGACGGCGATTACGATAACAGGACGGGCTATTCTTAGTGCAAAATCGACCGTCTATTATTAAAGACTATGCCAAGGCAATCCTAACCCCCAACAAGGCCGAATTCGCGCGTCTGTGTAAAACTATGGAAGTGGACCCCCAAGGTGATGAGATAGAGGTTTGTGCGAAACTAGCTAGGGCCTTCGGTGGTGTGACTATCATACAAAAGGGACCGAAGGATTACATTTCCAACGGAAAACAGACATTTATATGCGATCTTGAAGGTGGCTTAAAGAGGAGTGGTGGGCAGGGTGACACCCTTACTGGAAGCCTGGGGACGTTCCTGGCTTGGACGAGGGTTTATCGGGAGAGGGTTTGGAAGTGAGTTTTGTTTTTACCATCTTGAACCCGGTTTATGTAGGAGGGCCACTGACGGACTCGGATACGCCAGTCACGACAACTCACTTTCCGATTCGGAATTGATCTCGTTATCAGCATTTGGAGCAGCTGCTGTAACAAGGCATTGTTCAAGGGTAGCGTACGAGAAGAAAGGCAGGGCCTTGCAAGCGAGCGATTTGTCGGTAGAAGTCGGCAATGCTTTCAAATATCTATTTGAAACCGAAAATCCAAAACTCTAATACCTATGCTAGTTATAGCATACTAGCACACCATCTCTAACCCAGCCCCTCCTATCCACATGTATGATTTGATGCAACCCCGCAATGTTATTCACGAGTAAGCTTCCCGAAAAACCGAGTTTCGATAGAATTGCGACATTCAGCCTAATCCCGACTGGAGTGTGATAAGGCATTGCGTACGATAGCCTAGCCTACTTCCTTGCACCACGACCCGGGGGAAGAAGGTCCTCCGGCCCAAACGACATGGGCAGCAACTATCATGATCACAAGTCAGCCATTCTCCCCATCCAACGTCTCGGGAAGCGAACCCCCCATAAAGTAAGAAGTAGAGGAATAACAATAAAAACCCCGCAACATACCTCTCCCAAAGTCCTAACAACACACTCCCCTTCCTCCTTCCCGTACATGAAAATTGGCAGACTGTTGTCCGAAAACTCCCGTATGAATTGCCGGCACATTCCTTCGTAGACCGCCAAAACTTCATTAGCCCCCACCAACACTCCCCCACAGCGGCTACGAATAACGGAAGGAGGGAGAACAAACCACATGGCGACGCCGGCGGCGACATATCCGTCGACACACCAATTGCGCGGAACTTCTTCTTCCCCTCCGTCTATACACCCTTAGCCACCCGCATAAAGTAAGGAAGGAAGGAAAGAAGCAAGGAGGGGCAAACAAACGATAGCTTTAGCCAGCGCCGTCCGCTCAGCACATATCGTTACAGGATACGACGCGTTCTCGACATTCGCACCAATAACCCAGGACCCGTCTTCGCAAAGGAGGACACAACCGACGCGGAAGTTAGAGTATGGACCTTTTTTCCCCACCGTTAGTTAGTTGTGGGAGTGTAATGGGGTGGGGAGGGTATCATAAGTACAGTATGAAACGTCCTTCGCAGCTGTAGCTCTTTTCGAGAGCTCTTGGAGTTCTTCTAGTGTTAGGCCGTGGGTTTTGGACATTGCTCTTTTTTTTTTTTCCTTTTTCGAGGGAGGAGGTTGAGTTGAGTTGAGTTGGGGTGTTTGGTGAATGTATGGTTGCAATTGCAGAGCAGGGGGGGGTAATAGTGGGGTGTTATGTGAACTCGGGTTCAAGAGATTGTTGACGGGTATCGTCGGTACTCGAGTACCAGTACTGTACTCGTGCTGTGGAGTTTTGGTGGGTTTCGTACAATGTTGCAACGAAGGGGGGTTGGATCAAAAAATGATCGAAGTGCTAGAACTCACTTTTTCGAACCCGGGGATTCTGAGGTAGAACCCCTTCTAACAAAAATGGTAAACAAGGTAAACGATGATATTTGGAAACAAAGAAACAAATAAAATAATAGGAAAAGGAAGTAAAATGTAACAGAAGAAGCAAACAAACTAGCGCCAGTGCTCCTCTTTCCCTTCACCTGAGCAATAAATACTCACACATACGGGTTGAAAGTAGAAATTCCCATAAAAGTTCCTGCTATTTTGGCTTACCAAGACATTAAAGAACCCCCCTTCAATCCCCAGTTTCAAAAGCCCTGATTCAAACCCCCCCCTTCTAACCCCCCCCCTTCTAACCCCCCGGGTTCGATGACCGAAGGCCTTCTTTGTAACGCTGGTTGCGTAGAACACGATAGTATCGCAGCTGTGCTTGTAGCCTCTACTCGGGTACAGTGCCAGTCCATCTACCGGCAGCCTCCCGATATTTCTTAACCTGTACGGTGCCGTGCCCCGAAGCGCTTTAGGAATAGCTCGCTCGCCAAGGACACTTTCCGCGATAAAGGCGCAGGGCGCATCTCGGGTTTCTGGTCAGCTGGGGGGTGTGTGGTCGCGTGCCGTCGGTTGGATATTCACAAGCTGTCACTCGGGCCGACTATTTTCCCCCAAGTTTTGTAAATTACCGGTAGATAGCTGAATGTCTCGAGAGGAGGAAGTGAATCTTATATCCCATCAATTAGAGATGATATATCATAGAGATTCGGAATCGACCCGGTGACATGCTCAGCACACAATCTCCCGTACCAAGACACAATAATACGATACAATCACAACTATGATAGTCGAGTACGAGTACCACCATCACCGCCGATCACCGCCGATCACCTCCCTTCCGAGATCCCGCCCCGTCCCACCACCCCCGGCACAACCCAGGGCAGGGCGCACTAAGACGATTGGTCGTGATGCAAATACTGAAACCCCACCATATCACAAAACCATAGTCTAACTGCACGTCACGATACACGTCTTGATACGAATCGGTATGCAAGTCGATCGAAGAGCGAAAGGGTGCTCGGTCCGCGGTGTTATTGCGATTGGAGAAGGGGGATGGGGAGGTGCCGGAGGTAGGGTTTTCACGATGGGTTGATAGATAAAGAGATAGGTGGAGAACCCCTGGAAGTTTGCAGATGGAAGGTGGGTTGGAGATAGGTGATGGGGCACAGTGCTCGAGCAAATGCTTGAATACCGTATCGAACCCATTCCAATACGGTCCCGTTCCAGTACCGTAGACCATTGTTACAACCAAAGTAACCCCCTACTTGCCAGAATACCGTAAAAACTCGAATAATTGGACACGGTGCCGGACGGTTAAATTAAGGTATGTTTTGCCAAGGGATCAGCACAAAAGTCACACATATAAGTCTCACTAACACTTGGCAATCTATTCATAGTG
>Ga0307507_10003210_pt1 | contig 32302 bp, 37 predicted proteins | sample 7_EM_MG_FD_207223 | JGI IMG/M metagenome (GOLD analysis project Ga0307507, IMG submission 207223) | Populus trichocarpa ectomycorrhiza microbial communities from riparian zone in the Pacific Northwest, United States - 7_EM | ecosystem: Host-associated > Plants > Roots > Unclassified | place... | reverse complement strand
TTTCACAGCATTGTTGTGGAATTTGCAAAAGAGACCCGCCCTCGACGTGACGTATACGAAGACAGAGGGTATGCAATTTTATCTACAAATTGTCACTTATACTTTCCTTTTTCGGTTAGACCTCCTCGCAGTGGGCCTCGATCGCGTAGGCCTACCGGCATTCGTTTGATTATTTCTGGCATTTCTCGTGACACTAGTTGGCAGGTATGAACTTGTTCTATTTATCTCTTTTAGGTTCCTGGCGTGCCATCCTTTTCGGGCCCATTCCTCGCACCTCCGGACAGGATAAGGCTGGCATTCTTAATTCTCCTTGAATTGACCTGATATTCCTTCGCCATGGGCTGTCCTGGATTTCCTAATAAATATTACTACTCTAGGATTTAAAAGATTTCGGACGAGATGCCGGAAGTGTTTCTTTCGCCGATGTCGATCGTGACAATCCCGGCCAAGGGTGAGCTTCCCGGTTTAAATATGATGTTCCACTTACTTCTCAAATTTAGTGTTCTTGAATATCTCTTCCGAGACGACGCTGATCGCGCCGTTAGGGAGTTGGATGGAAAAGAACTTCGTGGCCGACCTGTCCGTGTCACTTTGGATGATTCTGTACGTGTTCTGAACATCTCTTCGTTCGCTCCGTGAACTAATTGTGCATTTATGAACAGCGTGGTGGCCCTGACAATTATCGTCGTGATGAGCGTCGTGATGACAGGGACCGCTACAAAGATGACCGTTATGATAAATATCGTCGTGACCGTTCCAGGTCTCCCCGCCGTGGCGAATACGAAGAGCGTCCCAGGTCTCCACCCCGGAAGAGGGAATTTGATGATAGAAGGCCTGCAGGGTACGATGATTACCGGCGAGGAGGCTATGATGACCGCAGACCACCTGATTATTATGATGATCGTCGCAGGGATGACTATGACCGAAAACGCGACGACAGAAGACGCGATGAAAAAGAAGATCGTTACGACGACAGGGCCCCAAGACCCACGAATGGGGATGCATGGCGTTGAGGAATTTATTACAGGTGTTTGGATTCGGGAAACATATCTTTGTGATTGCTTTCGTATTTTGGACTTCTCCGAGCTTTGTGGTGTAACCGTCGTATACCGGGCCCGTGTATTTCTCTATTGGTTGGTCAACCCTTTCCGGAGGTCGCGTATTGGCGCAATCGCTTGCTCAGGATCAGGATTGGATTCCGCCACTCCTATGGTTCAATGGTTATTACATTAAGGCCTAATGTTCATCCAATGGTATCGTCAACTTAGGGTAATAGGCAAGCAACATCCCATTGGCTTGGCAACGGGAAGACCTCCGCGTGAATTTCTTGACCCCCTGCACAAATACTGCGGATTTCTTGGCTTCTCCCAGGCAATTTGTGTACCTTATGGCATACGTAGTACTTCGTACGCTATCTGTGATCCATTTTCTAGTCCTAACAAATCAATGACTTTCGAGTCATCTTTCATCTCGAGCTCAAGTAGTGTATGGTTCCTCATTTGCTGCCAGCATCTGATTCTAGTCTGCCGAATGTCATGTTTGAGGGTCTTGCAGATTTTTGTTCGTAGGATTTTCAATGACAAGCTGGGGAGAACTTGGAATGATATCCTCCTGGATGCGTCTAGCACGCCTCCACATTCAGGATACGGGTACAATTCCAAATCTGAATTCACACGTTGTTAGGACTGGTTTCAGCAATGCGAATGAGGCATGAACCTATCAAACGATTGCTTAATTTGTCATGGAGATCTCGCAATTCATCCGGCCTGCCATGCACTGAAAAAGGGAAGATGAGAGTTAATTTGCATCAACGAACAATTAACTGACTGTCACAAAGCTCCGGCCAGCGACGGTGTTCCTCACGTCGCTTGTCCTCCGACCGATGCCCTTGCTGAATAATAAAAGTCATGTAGTATATTTCCGAATCCGTTCGTTCACGAGATGAAATCTGGAAGAAGATCCAAAGTCATGGTAACGTCTTCGAATGGAATAAACATGAAGACGCACACTGGTGCCGTCTAGTGACACGAGGGACGAGATCCGCGCGATAATAAAAGAACGAGCATGTCTCTCATGGATACCTGTAGCAAATCGTTGTCGGTTCACATTCACGACAACTGGAGGTGATGATACAGCCACATACCATTTAGGAGAGGATTTCCTCTGATCGAGAGGGATTTCAAATTGGGTATCCAGATTGATAACGCATCGAGAGATGACCACGAGGCAATCCGATTCTCTGAAAGTGAGAGATAATTTATGCTCGATAAGGAACAATTCTGTTGTTCGTTCGGAAAGGGTATAGCCTCGATGACGTTGGAAGTCAAGACGAGGTGTTGCAGACTGATAATATCAGATTCCATGGGGTAAGTATCAGATCGAAAATAAATAAATATATATACCTTTCGTACAAACTCAGAGAGGAACAAATGTGGACCCAGTCCGAAATGGAATTGCTGTCAAGATTCAAAGACTGGAGAGGGGGGTACGGTTTTATAGCAGGACAATCATCGCAGGACAATCTAGTGAGCTGATTGTACCCCAACTCAACTGATTTCAGGCGGGGCATGGCTCCTGCAATTACATTCATGTCGCCCCATGTAAGCAGCGTGCCGTTCAGCTGAAGTTCTTCTAATTTTACGAATGCCCCCGCCAAGTTCGCGGAACTTGATGGAGCGGGTAGACGGTTACGACTATATTTGCTAAGAGGTCCAGTCGGGTTAAAATGATAAGTATATGACGTACTTGAGTGAAAGGCGTCGGAGGAAACGCAACTCCTTCACAATCTCAGAAATAGTATCCCAAGTATGGAACAGGTTCTTTGACAGATCTAAACCACGAATATCTCAGAAGAAAAAAGTCAAGATCCGAATTTGAATGACAACGATATCGACTCACCGGGACAAGTTTGAAGAATGTGACCAGGAGGATCTGCGCGGGCAACGTTTGCGTTATCCAAACTTACTTCGCGTAGATGGTCCAAACGGGCAAATTTCTGCCTGATCTTATCGAGAGACACGGCTTCCACTTCAATGGCGCCTCCTGACGAGCCCAGAACCACCTTTTCCTGTGTATCAGACCCGTGTAGATCCTCTATGTATTTGGAATTCAGAGCCTCTAAAAAAGAAACACCATATTGGATGTTGGGAGTTGGCCTTATGAATGAACCTGCCGTCTTAGATCTGGGTGCCAATGTGAACGAGTCGGATGAATCGAGTCCTTGGTGCCTTACCCACAAGAGAAATATCGTTTGCCGTCTTTACACCCATCGTGCTTGCCTCGAGTGGGGTCATCCCATTCGACGCCAATCCAGGTCCCAATAGTATTGTCAACCTGACCAATAAATTTGACTGTGCCAAGGTGGGAGTTGAGGCAGATCCGCGCGCCGACACCATGATCTGACATTGCATCAAGTCAAGATTCAAGGCGGATTTGCGGGTTGATCAATGGAAATTACATAATTTTCAAAATCAACTTCTGGCGTTCCTCATCATCCCAAATGCTATCCTCCACGTTCCTTACTGGCATGACGCGTAGCGCCGCTCGCAGTGCGTCACAGAGGACAGGTGCTATTTGCCAACACATGATGTCGTCCTCGGCGACGGAGGTCTGTCGTCACCAATCCTGTTCACTTCGGGCATTCAACTTTGCTTAGCCTTCCGTGAAATTTGAATCGAGGGGGTCCTCAAGAAGCTATATCCTCAACAGACCTGCTAAACTAAATGCTCTGGATCAGAATATGCTTCAATTGCTCAGAGCAAAGATAAAGGTCCGCTTGCTTATTCACATGTATGTATTGTTTCATCTCGTTGTCATTAGGAATGGGGTAAGTCTGAACTATGTGACATAATTATTGGGAGAGGCGAAGGTCGTGCCTTTTGTGCTGGAGGCGACGTCGCAGGTAGGAGATATTTGCTCTATGCGAAACTCTGTCTGGTTTACTTTGGCACTCAGGTGTAGTACAGAATGCCAAAGATCCATCAACAGTGCCCCTGGCGGTAGAGTTCTTCCAAAGGGAGTGAGTGGACCCCAGGGTTCTCCGTGCGCATCTAATTGAGATATTTGCCAGATTTGAACTCGATTATCTCCTCGCAACTTTGAAGAAACCCTATATAGCCATTCTCGATGGTTTCACTAGTATGTAATTTCGAAGTTTGTCCCATGTCAATGCGACTTAATTTTATGCTTCACAGTGGGTGGTGGAGTGGGATTAGCAACTCATGCTCCATTCCGAATTGCCACGGAAAAGACCCTCTTTGGAATGCCCGAAACGAAGATTGGCTATTTCCCAGATGTTGGGGCTAGTTTCTTTTTGCCAAAAATGGATGGCGAAATTGGGACATATCTTGCCTTGACAGCAGATACCCTGGTTGGCCGAGCAGTGTTGTAAGTTTATCAATCCTCTGGACCATTTGGCACTCTGTACGTCAACTGCAGTGAACACGGCTTTGCAACGCACTACATTCCGTCAAGGAGAATACCAATGCTCCTTGACCAGTTAGCAGAGTTGGACAAACCTCATATCTCACTCATAGACCGGACAATTGAAAGCCTTTCTGCGGAACGTGAACCTGACGAACCCGCACCACCGTTTGTTGGCGCGAAACGCGTTGCGTTGGATTATGCTTTTCGCCATAATTCTGTTGAGCAAATAATGCTTGATTTAGAGGGTCTGACCGAGACCGAAGATGCATCCGTGAAGCAATGGGCTTCAGAGACGCTCGCGGTGCTAAGGATGCGTAGTCCTACGAGCTTAAAGGTCGCGTTGGAGGCGATCCGAAGAGGTCAAAGGATGACCCTGGACCAAGCCCTCAATATGGAACTCAAAATAGCGACAGCTTTCTGCGTAAGTGATTGATAAAGTTTGATTTTTTGTTTTCATTTCTGATGGGTTGAAAGCGTGGGGCAAGCCCTGATTTCTGCACAGGTGTTGAAGCTGTGCTCGTGCATAAGAGCAAGGAGCCATCTTGGTCCCCTGCATCATTAAAAGAAGTGACCTCTTCAATTGTTTCGAGATTCTTCGAGCCAGAGTCACCCTACTTGGCAGGTGCTCCCAAGCTGACCATATCAGATGAGGCATCGGACCGAGTCTCGGATGCAATGAGGTTTGCATTACCTTCGGAGAAGGAGATTGGGTCAGTTGTAATGGGGCAGCACAGTTCTGGAGGGGAAATGAGTCTGCAGATGGAGGAATTGCTTGGGAGATTTGGAGAATTGCGACCAGGCAAGATGGGGGTGAAAGAAAAGATCGTAGAAGTTATCGAGCGGAGATGTGACCTGATAGACAACGCAGATGGGAACCGAGTTTGGCTCAAGTGGAAGCACTGATAGCCATCCCGCTGTTTTTTTAGAGTTTATCGATGCAATATGTCCATCATAACATTCATAAAACAGATGGCAGATGGCACCTAGAGGAAAAGGCACAACACCCGATCCTCCAGAGGCTCCAATGTAATTCATTATTGATTCCATCAGGCAAGCTCGAACTAAAAGTAGACAAATGTTCCTGACAAGAACTTTCGACTTCCTTGCAACATGGACATTGGAGCGGCCTCTTCTCGATGTTAAGAAGACGGCAAGAATGGAATGTTGCTACGAACATGGGGTGCAACAAATTACAAAAAACCCCAGGGAGATCGTGGCGACATATGCCCAACATCTCGGGATCTCCCAAGACAGAAAGCTAATCTCGATTTAGCGTGCTTTCGTTTTTGCTTTGCTTTGGCAGCTACATATAAGAGCCATCTACAATATGACATTCCCAGCCTGCCAATGGAGGTCGTCAACATTCTCGAGACTCCTCCCACTTTTTTCAATCTTATTATTAAGTTTGCCCTGTCTCTCTTCGCATCCCTCCTTGCTTTTCGCAAGCCTGCCCAAGAAAACCTCTCGTCCACGTCCTTTGATATCGACCCTAATACCGGTTTCTTTCCTCCCAATCCACTCCCTCGACTATGTGGCTCCTATACCCTATGGGAAAATGCTCTCGACGCCGCAAGAGGCAACCTTAGTCTCGGCGAAGACAACTCAGAGGATGCCCTTGTCAAAAGACCATTTGGTCAACAATGGCGGTCTACTATTGCTGCTGTGAGCGTTGTGCTTTCTTGTTTCCGTCCGAGCCTCATCAGTTTGCCCAGTGGCCCGTCCTCGACGCCACATCACTCAATAATGATTTGCGTCTTGCTCAGCGTGCTCACATGGTTTTGGCGTGGCTGGTCAATTTTTACGTCCATTCGATCCCATTGCAGAACGGCCCCGTCACTATTCCGAAGGCATTGGCAGTGCCATTGGTCCAAATATCTCGTCATCTCGGCTTTGCTCCGGTCCTCACATTTGCCGATACCGTTCTGTGGAATTGGGAACCAATCAACCCAAATAAACCTCTAACGTTCGATAACATTCGTTTCGTAAACCTCTTCTCGAACACGGAGGATGAATACAATTTCTATCAGACCTCCGCACGGGCCGAATTACGTGGTGTCGAGATCTTACGGATAATTGACGACTATCACACCCTTCCTAACCTAACGGATCTGACTTCCATATCCAAGATCGCAAGAGATCTTAATAGACTGGCTGGGATCATAGACTCGATAAGCGAAATTATTCAGTCCGTTCGCCCCGTCTGCGATCCGCACGTCTTCTACTGGGATATTCGTCCTTGGTACGAAGGAAGTGGCGCCAAAGGACCATCGGAACCTGGCTGGATCTACGAATCAATCGAGGATTCAAGCCATCTTGATCTCAGTGGGCCTTCCGCTGGCCAGAGCAGCGTCATGCATGCGGTAGACATATTCCTGGACATCGACCACAAACTTCGAGATCGTCGCCAACCCGCTCCATCACCAGAAAACAAGCGTGCCGACCTGGGTTTTATGGAACGAATGCGACGCTATATGCCTGGCAGACATCAGGAGTACCTGAACAGTCTCTCAGCAAGTCCACGATCCGTCCGAGATATGGCTCTGTCCGTCCCCGCCCTTCGTGATCCTTATGACAATGCCGTCATGTCACTCAAGCGCTTGAGAGATAGTCACATCAAGATAGCTTGTCTGTATGTCGTCACCATGTCGCGGACAGTGCCAGGGGCTAGAACGGGGTGTCCCGCGAGTGCAATGATTGACAGACTCCAAACCGCTAGACTTGTAGGAAAGGGACCAGTTCGAGGCACTGGAGGAAATGAACTGTCAATCTTACTGAAAGCAGGTCGAGATGCGACAAGGCGAGCAATCTTGAAACCAATCTAACTCCATTTCATCGTCCAAAATTTTCGTTTGATTTTTTTCTTCTTCTCTACATATCACCATCAAGACCTACCTTATTTCCAAAAATGCGTTTTAAAAATGTAATAGCACATGATAGATAATATATTTCGCTGCGGATGATGTGGCCTCTATGCCTGTCATGTCATCCTTGAAACTGAATGATTGAATAGTAGCACCGCCCGACAAAATTTACGGTTCTGTCACTGCTATCACGGAGGGATCTTTTTCTATCTTTTTGCTTCCAAGGGGACGAGGTTTAGGCCATCGATCCGCGCATGTGTTACCTGAAACAAGAACAGGCATGTTTAAATGACATGAAGTCAATATTTTCACATCTTGTCCGAGGTACTCGGAATTTCATTACTCAGCCCATACCAGGCGAATTTAAAGATTATGTGCAAAGTGGAGCGCCCGTACGATTTTGCTGCGCCCACGCCTCAGACATACTTAATTTGGACATTCTGAGAAGGCCATATATTTTAACTCCGATGCTCGTTGAGCATTCTTCATAAGGTAATGTCACATAACACATCACGTGAAATTGTAGCGCGTTATGTCACACCTTCACACAATACACTGATCTTTCGACTTGCATCAATGAATTCGACAATGGCGCCGGAGCTTACGAAAGGGACGTGCCAGCGGTTCAATAGTGCGCAACCAGATGACCCAGATGTTTTCAACACGGAGTACATCGTTCAATTCCTGTCCCTCAAGAAAGTAGGAACCACAGGCGGTGATGGTCGAACTGGGTTTGATCGATACCGAATCATCATGTCTGACGGCACATTCTATATGCAAGCAATGCTTGCAACTCAGTTAAATTCAATGGTCCAGGAGAATCAAATTACGAAAGGATCAATTGTTGTCCTTGAAAAGCTGACATGTAATTATGTGCAAGACAAGCGGTGGGTTTCGTGTTATTAGTATGGTTAGTAAACGATGACTAACGACTAAACAGACTTGTTATTGTTCTTGGATTGCGGGTCCTAGTTCACTCTGCGGAGAAGAGAGGTGACCCACAACCCATCGACGGTGGCGAAGCGGTTACTCCTGGCATTACTAATAACGCAACGGCTTCGAGTTCTGGAACGGATCAAGCGCAAACCGGTCGTGCTCTTCCTCCTCCTCCGTCCGTACGCTCCGGGACTAAACCTGGTCGCGCCACGATATTCCCTATCGAAGGATTGAGCCCTTACCAGAATAATTGGACTATCAAGGCCCTTGTGACCCAGAAGTCGGAAATAAAAAATTGGTCTAATCCTCGAGGGGAAGGGAAATTATTCAACGTTACTCTCATGGACGATTCTGGCGAGATTCGGGCGACCGCGTTCAATGCTGTTGTCGACGATCTTTATCCCCGTTTGGAGGAAGGGAAAGTATACTTCCTCTCGAAAGCCCGTGTGAATCTCGCCAAGAAGAAATTCTCCAATGTTAATAATGATTATGAACTCGGTCTCGAAAAGAACACTGAGATAGAAGAGGCAAGTACATTCATGAATCATGGAACCAATATTTGACCTCATTTTTAGTGTCATGAAACAACGAATGTTCCGACAATCAAGTACAACTTCATGCCCTTGAACCGGTTAGAGGAGTTGGCCAAAGACGCTATCTGTGGTACGTAACATTTTTAAGCCTTCGTTTTGCTTTTTGATTTTGTCATAGATGTCATAGGCGTTGTGAAAGAATCTGGGGAACTAACCCAAGTTAACTCAGTCAAATTGAATAAACAAGTACGAGATTTTTCCACACATATACCTCGCTCGATAAGGATTTCTCTCACTTCAGATTCCGAAACGCGACTTGACCTTGGTTGACAAATCGGGCTTCGGAGTCCGTTTGACGCTCTGGGGAAAGCAGGCGGAGCAATATAATGATTCCGAGAGTCCTGTCATTGCCGTCAAGGGCGTCAAAGTGGGTGACTACCTAGGTAAGACGGCTCATCTGACCTTTTCCTTGCGAATTCTGATTATTTGTCTGACACAGGTGGACGGACCTTGTCTATGAATAGTTCAAGTACCATGCAGATCAACCCTGACATTAAGGAGTGTTTTGTCTTGCGAGGCTGGTATGACACTGACGGTTCCGGACAAAATTTCAAATCGTATTCAACAACTAACGTTGGGTCCTCCTCTATTGGTTTCAATCGCTCTGAACTCCGGGCCTTGGACGAAATCAAACAAGCTGGATATGGGATGCCTGGCCAACCAGAATATTTCTCGGCACGTGGGACTGTCATGCACATCAACAGCGAGACGGTTTCATATCCTGCTTGTCCCAATGATGGTTGCAATAAAAAGGTAGAAGTGTCAGGCAGTCTTTGGCGATGTGAAAAATGCGAACAAAGCTTCGATGCGCCAAAGCACCGGCACGTCATTTTGATATTTCTCAATGGAAATGAACTGAAAAAAGCCCGCAGTTATATTATGTCGATGGCAGTTTCCGATTACTCTGGCCAGGCATGGCTCCAGGGCTTCAATGAAGTTGGAGAACTCATTTTCGGTATGGCAGCCAATGACCTGCTGGAAATTAAAGCCAAAGGCGAGAGGGAGTATAGTGCCGTCGTCCAGAAAGCTTGCGGTCAAGCTTATAACTTTTCTTGTCGTGCCAAACAAGATACGTGGAAGGTATTTAATTTTTTAACTTTCAGATTCAAATTTTGATTTTCATGGATAGGACACGCCACGAATCAGATATGGGATCTCCCGTATTGCTGCTCTGGACTACAAGGAGGAAGCAAACGCCTTGCGCGACTTGCTTTACTCCCAATGGGCTCGCTAAAAGTCCTCTTTGTTAGTTACTCTTACATAAACATTTTTGTGTTTCTCTCGTGTATTATGGCATCGAAATTCCATCGTGCTGAAAGGGCTTAGTCTTAGAGCTACTCAAGAGCTACTGTCTCTGGTCAAGTGCCGTTAGAGCACTAGCAAGTGACTCTGTGTTTGCATGTATTGACACTGACACGACTCGCGCGTTGCCTCCGAGTGCTGTTACTGACATCGCCGGAGCCCCTCACCACTCCGTTTGTAGCAAAGTCGCGACAGCTGCCTCGACAGGTCTGTAAACCTGTATCAATAGGGTCTGATATCCTCTATCTCTCTTGCTTACTTTCTCCCAACATGCCTGTGCTGACGCGTTTAATGAGTCCACCCCTCGCGACACCCTCTCGGTCGGACATGCGCACTCTATCAAATAACACCAGCTACACGCCAACGGTTGTATCAGGAGGAAGCCAACAGAAGCTCAATGTCGTGACACGTGTTGCGATTGAAGGAAAGGTGAAGAGAGGTCAGAAGGGAGCGTCGATTAGAATGTATCTCAAGGTGCTTTCCGGCCGCTGCTGCATTGCTGCGACGTTCACCCACTGTGTAGATCTCAGTTCCACTGGATCTTGTTACTCCTGGGTCCTTTGTCCCCCTTTTCCCGGGTTTGTTCCTTGCTCTATTTTTGAAGGTCGCGTTTCTGACTCGTCTCATCCAGAGGAAAACATCAGGGTCCTTAAATCACAAGTACATCCTCTGGACCACAATTCTGCACCGTATAATTTTTCTTCAAGCTTGTCACCAATGCTTCACAGTGCTGCGCGTGCACTTAATCTGCCAGCTCGAATTCCACAAACATTTGATTCCGCCCTCAAACAACCTCGAAGTAATCACACGCATCCATTATCCATCCGTTCGTCGAGATCAGAACACAATGACCTTGTGCCCCCCGTCGATGTGCATTATACTGGTTCTATTCAAATCAGTGAATACAACGTAGCGTTTGTCCTACCAAAAGAGTTTCTTCCGCGATCAGAATCCGACGAGTCGTACATGAGAACTCCTTCAAAGGACATAAGCCCTCGTTCCAGGTCCGATGACGAGGCAGCGATGAGGACTCCTTTGGTAAAGAGTCGTCTATCAATATCTGACAGAAACCAAGCACAATTCATGGCTGCAATCGACTTGTGGGTGCCCCTCCTCTCTACACCTCCCAGATCACCCTTTTTGGTACGTCTAATTGTTCCATGGGGAGAGAAATTCTCTAATATAGACAACAGCTCGCCATCCCGACGTCCCGCTGCCTGCAGAACCACATTAAACTTCGAATATTTCCTCCCCACACCACATCTACCTCATTTGCTTCGTTGTCTTCCATGGAAGAGGACAGCAATACCTGGAACCTAACTTCCGACCCTCATGTCACAAGAAGCGCGTCGCGGCCATCAAGAATGGGTTCATATTCTCATTTTGCCGACGACGAATCCTCCGACAACTCTGCCAGCGCGGCATATGAAACCTGTGTGATACAAGGGACTTTTCCTAGCACTCAGCAGATCCGCGTTCGGTGGGCCAGGCCACCACGGAGAATTAATATTCCAGGGGAGGAGGATGAATTGCGTCGTGTTGGTGTGGAGAATGTCAAGGGAGAAATGATGTGCACTGTCCGTAACAGAGCGTCGCATCCCACAAGACCAGAGCTCGAAGGTGTTCTTATGGATGTTGAATATAGAGGCGAATGCAAAGGGATATGGTTTCCTGGCGTCGCAACAATGTTGGGACTCGATGTTAATCTTGTCAGCCGGAATTGTGATGTTTTTTGGGCACCTGGCTATTCTGCTCAGTGGGACGTGACTGGTGGGAGTGGGTTTACAGGGTTCGATCACCGGCCTTTGACCCAGCAGGCATATGCCACACACACTTCGCCTATCGAGTCGAATGGAATGGCTTATGAGCATGCCGACGCCAGTGCGGACGAAATCTCTCGAACGCATACGAAGTCTGGCACATTAAATGGATCTCTTCTTCGAGCACCACTCCCTTCCCAAACTGTTGAAGACTACTCGTTTGAGGGTTCAAATGCTACTCTACCCTCTGGGGCGTCATCTGTCTCCCTTCCCATCTCTTCGGAAACAAACAAGTTGCCTGAGCCGTGTTCTACTGTAGTCATTCATCTGAATTTGAATGATCTTCAACCCTTGGTCGAAAACAGGTTCAAATTTCGCATATCTGGGACTATCGTGATCACCCCACGTCCACCCCCGTCCCGCACCAATGACTCGGCGAACAGCTTAATCGATGGCCCTGAGTTGGTGACATTGCCCCGTTTCACTGTTCTGGCGGCAGATAACGAAACTATTTCCAGTACCGTTCGTAATGAAGTCGAAGAAGCGTCTGTTGAGGTCTTTAATGCGCATGGAGATATCCATAAAGATCCTCAATCTCGAAAGACCGTTTTGCAAAGGAACGGTACAACACGTTGTGGGGACGAGGGAGGGAGGATTGCGCTCAAATTTCTTGATCCATTGCACCTCAATGGAAATCTTCGCTCCTTAAACAGACCAAGAACGCCTAGTAACAATATGGCTTATCGTTCGAGTCGGAATGCTTTCTCCACACGCGCCAAACGAGAGGGGCCCCCCATTATCACCTCCGTGGAGGCCGCCGTTACAGCTTTGACGCCAGGCGAAGGAAGATTTCCTGATGGTTATGCTGTTCGACTGTCCCTCAAAACTCCTGTGATCTTGGATTCCGAGTGGCTTGAATTCGGGATATCGTTGAACAAGAACGTCTCATCATCTTCGGTCAAGAGAAGTCGGCCAAAGGTCGTTCTAATTTGTGCAAGTATTGATGGTATTCCTGTTAAAGCTGAAGTCACCAAGGCAGCTCCGAAAGTTGCCGAAAATGGGGCTCCATTTGATGTCCTGAATGGACAAGAATGGATATTTTGGGGAAAGGTTTATGCGGCGGGGTCAGCTGGGGGCAATATGGTGATAGACTATCTGGTCAGAGATGAGAAATCTCCTGTCAGCAAAGAGAAAAAGAAAAAGCCTGATTTCACCACGGTGGACATATTATTGCCGACCTTCTTCATTTCGGTCGCTAGGTTTGAGGTAAAGATCGACGCTATGCCAGGTGGGTCATTCCAGCTCTCCTTATTTGCATTCGTTTCATTATTATTCAGGTCTGGAAATTTCATCTGTTCACTCTGAATTTGATTATGTCCGTGCCGTCCCTGACGGATATCGACTTCTGCTATGTTCATTAAAGGAACACACCCACCCACAATTATCGCTTACGATCCGGAAGAGCCCCGGCGGCCTCAGCAACACACTCACTAATTGGTATTTTGTTATCACTTGGGGATGCCTTTTTGCAATCTTTGTATCTCTGATCCGTCTCTCTACCGAGACTGACCGGCTTCGGAAGATAACTGATCGATACTCTGTTGTCCTTGATGCATGGCCAGCTATTCCGGCCATCACGTCAGTCAAGACGGTGTCCAATGGAACAGGAATCCTAAAGTTCGGAGTCACGGCCAACTCGAGCTCTACGACCTCTTCTGTGATTCACCCGGAATTTGTGACCTCAGATTATATACCATCACGAACTACTGATACGATGACAACGACTCCAAAATACGACTTCGAAACATCAGATTTCCTATCACATTCGATGTTTGATGCTGGATTGGCGAATTTCTTCGCATTTACTTGGACCGACCAACATACTGCAGCTGTGAAGCACGCATTGGAAAAAGTAACATTTTCTGTTCGGTTTGTTTACGATGTATGTAGAAAACTATATCACTATCCTTTGGACCCTCTATAAATTTAAAGAACTCATTTGTGTATTGTAAATGCTTAAGTGTTGTTTCCTTGAATGGTCCGAGTCTGATTGCTCGTTTGCAAGAATGGTGTGAGTTACAATAAGACAATAAGACAAGACTTCATGGGATTTGCCGTTCTCGGCTATTGATCCTAATCCCGGAAGGATGGGTATTAAGGAATGCTCCTCTCGCGTTTTTCGAGATTCTTACCCAGCTACAGGTCCATGGCCACAGCTCCCATCAGTGACTGGACGCAAGGCAGTCTGCCCTACCGAATTTACACTAAACCACTCGTCAAGTCGGGACAAGATGACAGGGACTATCGACTAATCCAGCTCAAGAACGGGCTTCAGGCCATCTTGGTCCACGACGCAAAGACCGACAATGCTGCTGCGAGTCTCGAAGTTGCAGTTGGTCACTTATCTGACCCAGTGAGTTCACCGTCCTACCTGACCACATGCTAACTCCCTGCTCAAGGATGATATGCCTGGGCTAGCTCACTTCTGTGAACACCTCCTTTTCATGGTTGGCTACTCTCGTACTTCAGCTATTCAATAAAATCTCATGTCTGTTGCAGGGAACAGAAGCCTTTCCAACGGAAAACGAGTACTCCGAGGTATGGACAGCAATTTGGGACTATTACTATATTCACTATCATTTGCATCCAGTATCTCGCACAAAACAACGGAAGCTCCAACGCCTTCACCGGAACCACGAACACCAACTATCATTTTAATGTCGCGGCATCTGCTCTTCCTGGTGCCCTAGAACGGTTTTCGGCCTTCTTCCATTGTCCATTGTTTTCCTCCAGCAGTACCTCCCGCGAACTCAACGCAGTCGATTCAGAAAACAAAAAGAATCACCAAGATGATATGTGGCGTATTTTTCAATTGAATAAGCATCTTAGTCAACACGGCCATGTGTGGTCCAAGTTCGGCACAGGCCATCGCAACAGCTTGTCCAAAGCGGCTCGAGAATTGAAAAAGCAAGGCAAGCTGGACCACAACACTCCCAACCTCAGTGTTACCTCGACGCCAATTCCATCTCGTTGTGGATCGCCTAATCCGTCAGTCACCTTGTCGGACAATAGTGAAAGAGATGCAGATGGGGGTCTTGTTGGTCGTGAGATACGACGTCGTTTGGTAGAATGGTGGACTAGGGAATACTGTGCCAGTCGAATGAATTTGTGCATTGTCGGAAAAGGTTGGATTAATTTTTTTAAACTTGCAACAGGGGCTGATGTTCGATTAGAATCCCTGGACGAACTAACTGACCTTGCAGTCGCATTGTTTTCTCCCATTCCTGACCGTGGAAGAGGACCCCCTCTATTGGTTGAGTCTCATCCATTCGGGGATGAACAAAAGGGCGTAAGTTGACCATTCAATGAGCTAAATTGCGAGTTCATCGTTTTATATAGACATTGGTATTCGCCCAACTCGTAAAAGCACTCCATTTTCTTGAAGTTTCTTTCCCGTTGGAGTACCAAGCTCCCTTGTGGAAGTATAAACCAATTAAATTTATCACTCATTTCGTTGGTCATAAAGGACCTGGTTCGCTTCACTCATATCTCAAAGAAAAGCACTGGATTATTTCTCTTACTGCTGGGCCTCAGGACCTTGCTCGAAACATCGCTATGTTTAAGATCAGTATACTTCTCACACCCGGAGGGTTTGGTACGTGATTATACTTGGGCGGAAACATATCATAAACTTTTTAACAGCAAACTATCGCTCAGTTGTCTTGGCAGTGTACAAATATCTCGCCTTGTTGCGATCGTCGAAATTCGATGCCTTCCATCACGAAGAGCTGGCCCGAGTCTCCGACACTAGATTCCGTTTCCTTGATAAACAGAAACCGGGTGATTACGTGACCCGTTTAACAGGGCATATGGCTTGGCCAACGCCTCGTAATTTACTCCTCGCGGCTCCGGAACTAACATGGTCTTGGGAAACCGAGGAAGACAGGAAACGAGGGGAAAAGAAAATTGCGGAGTATCTCGAATTTTTCAGAGTTGGAAATAGCCGTGTCGTCCTGATGGCTGGGAAAGATGACATCGCCAAAATACAAGCCGATTTACAGTGGGGTAAAGAACCTTGGTATGGCACTGAGTACGCAGTGCAGAGATGGGATGCAGACTTCATAAAGGAGGTACGTTTCGTTCGCAAATGGTTATGATTATTCGTTATGACCTGATGTTAGGCTGACGGAGTCAATGATATTTCTGAATTCTTCTTGCCTGGGCCCAACAAGTTTATTCCTTCGCGGCTGGAGGTCGACAAGAAAGAGGTACTCGAGGTTCGTTGATTTCTTCTCTGTTCATTTCCATTACTAACCTCTCTGTCAGCCTCAAAAACGTCCTCGCCTTATTCGTCAGAGTCCATTATCGACGTTGTGGCACAAGAAAGACGATAAATTTTGGAGACCCAAAGCTCATGTCCTCATTGACATTCGCAGGTAAACTCGTTTCACGTTGTAATTCATCTTGATGTGAATTTTTCTTTCCACAGCCCGGTAGTCAATTCCTCTGCACGGACTACTGTGATGACTGAGTGTGTTCTCATGATTCTCTCCTTAGGTGGAACTCAACTCTTTTTGTTAGACTTTATGCCGATCTTGTAACCGACTCCCTCACTGAATTTTCTTATGATGCGGATCGGGCCGGCTTGTCAAATAGTCTCCAAACCCACAGCACCGGACTATATATCTCCATGAACGGTTACAACGACAAGATATTTGTCTTGGCTGATACCTTGCTAGACAAACTCAAAACGTTAGTTGTTGATCCTCAGCGACTTGAAGTCATGAAGGAATCGGTATGCAGATCCTCCAGTTCGGCGAATCCAACTCACATACTTATTAGACCCGGAGAAATTATTTGAATTTCTACCTTGGTGGACCGTATACTCTCTCCAACTACTACACAGGGTGTCTCTTATCGGAGACACTGTGGACAATCGAAGAAAGATTGACAGAGCTTCCCAGTATGTCTTCGTACTTGGCTCTGATAATATTATATCCGAGTTCGTTTCCTGCTAGCCATCACCGTTGATGAGGTACAGAGGTACATCAAGAACCTCCTTTCTCAAGTAAATCTTCGTATTCTTGTCGTTGGCAACATATACAAGGACGAAGCAATCAAGATTGCAGAAACGGCAGAACAAGGACTCAAACAATCAATGCTGTCTTCTGATATGTTGGACGAAAGAGCCCTGTTACTTCCTCAAGGTAAGTTATTATTTTTCGTTTTATCCCATACTCATGCATTCAAAAGGATCGAATTTTGTCCTGAGCTGCCCTCTTCCTAATCCCAACCAGGCTAATTCCTCTCTGACCTATTTCACATACCATGGCCCTGTGGCCAATCAGAAATTAAGAGTGACATCTTCTCTCCTCACTCAAATAATGAAGGAGCCATCTTTCGATATTTTACGTACACGAGAACAGCTTGGCTATATTGTTTCCTGTGCGGAGTGGAGATTACCTGGGTCGAGCGAGCTGGGTCTTAGAATTATCGTTCAAGGCGAGAAGAAGCCCGGATATCTCGAAGAACGAGTGGAGGCATTCTTGGATGAGATGAAGGGGAAGTTGGAGACGATGTCTGATGCGGAGTTTGCTTCACATCGGAGTGGTTTAGAGAAGAAATGGCTAGAAGCCGATAAGAATCTCACTGACGAGGTCAAAAGGTACTTTAATCAAGTGATGAGTGGACATTGGGATTTCTTGCAAAGTATGAAAGTCATTTGGATGTTCGATGCTGATACTGACCAAACTGTGTTTAGATGACAAAGATGCCGCTCTGATAAGGACGATCACCAAAAGTGACGTTCTTGACCTGTTTATGAGCAAGGTTCACCCATCGTCGCAAACGAGATCCAAGCTATCTGTGCAGATGGTATCACAAAAGCCGCGTCCCAAACGAGTCAGCTCTGCTGCTGTTCAAGCTTTCGAAGTCATTTTGCGACAGGCTTTCCCTGATATCGATGAGAAAGCTTGGAGAAACTCTGTGGAAGAGGATATACCCTCTTTGATGGAATTTGGTCAGTACTGGCTGAAAGTCCTTACCACAGACGAGGGCAAGAAAGTGCTGGCTCAGTTACCTCCCCTCTTGAAGGAGTATCCAGTTGCGGGGGAAGACGACTACCACAAGAGGACGAATGTCGTTTACATTGAAGATCAAAAGGCGTTCAAGGCAGGCCTTCTTCCCGCTGTCAACCCTGGTCCTCTAGAACAATGGAATGACTTACCGCAGCCGAAGATCTAACAGTATCTAGGGAAGTAGAATATTTAGGTACAAAATAATTGATATTTTGTACACTCGACATGTCGTGAACCAAATTCTTAAACTTAGACAATAGAAAACTAATTTAATGGCAATGAAGAGAGGGAGAGAAATTTATTTAAAGCTCAATGCTCATCCCAAAAACGATAACATACAAAACCAGACACAATCTACTCCCGTTCTGAAGGCTCGCGAGGTCGCCGGAAAAGCAAAACATGAGGCTCCGGAGCTGTTTGATATATATTGTTACATATTGCAGAGCCACGACGAACTGAAGCATCTCACCATGAACCTCGAAGTGTTTCCAACCAAGGCTCTGTTGAATTCCGATTCCCCTCCATTGTTCATCAGTCAACAATTTAAGGGTACCGTCATCCTTTTCATTGAAGTATTCCTTCGGGAGCATCTTGAAAAGCTGTTTTGGTAATATGACATGGCGATATTCGAATTTGTCATCGGAATAACGATCGGAATAATGGATCCTTGAAAATATAATCAGCTTTGCGAGGAAAAACAAACGCGTTGAGATCACTTTGCTATATAATGTTTTATCAATTCTTCTTGTTGCTGAGCCGCCGCTTGCTGAGCCGCTTGTTGGGCTGCTTGTGCTGCCCTCGAACCTGCTTTCGGTTGCTGGACTTGCTGGGTTCCTTGCTGGGCTGCCCGAATGCCTGCTTTCGAAGCTTTCTGGCCCCCTTTCGGAGCTGCATGCTGAGCTTGGGTTGCCATATTAGACACTGACGGCTACGTTTGCAGACGAGGCCCGAGGGAGAGCGCTAGTAGGCTGCTGCGTCCAGAGTCACGGTGACGCGCCCACGTGAGATCAACATCCAAAATATTAAAATATCATATTTGTTATCGGAGCCTTCTTCTACAAAAGCTGATGGATGGCCATTACTACGACGATCCTATTGAAAATTATGAGCCAGATGAAAACACCCTTCACTTTACTCGGAAAGATACGAGGTCGTACTACATGAATCACGGAGATATCGACCTTGATGATCTGGATGTGGAGTTTGGTAACTATATGCGCATTCTAACTTTCATATTCACAATATTTCTTCCTAGGACTGTCTTCACCATCGCCTATCAGAGTTTTGGAACCTTCGCAGAATTACATCTATCCGAACCATCGTGTTCATACGGTGCGATCGGGTGTGAGCACCAGGCAACATTATGATTCAGAAAACCAGCAGAGAGTATTCCGAGGATTCCAGAACAATGGAAGCTCTCTTAGTAAGCCGGCCATTGTCTTTCTTGTCAACGAGCTGCTATAATGGGTCACTTTGTCTTGGTCAACCATCAAGACTATGCTGGACAAGGAGGAGAGACCAGTACTCAACGAACCCACGAACCATCCCATCCCGGGAACCACCCTGTAAGAACCGAAGAGAACGGCCTTACGAACGATAAACCCATACGAAATGGTCAAGTCAAACTTCGACCTGTGTTGGATTTGCGTTAGCTCCGCATCGCCATGATACCGTCCCGATTTCTTACTTTATATTTTTTTCCAGCGGATAAGTATCGCTCGCTCTTTAGGTTTGGGGTTTTTAATGCGGTACAGTCTACTTGCTTCAATGAAGTAAGCTCTGGTTTCTAGTTGATAAAGTGTGCTTATCTGACCTATACGGAAGGTTTACAACGGCAACAAGAATCTTGTGAGTCTGAACGTTCTTGTCACAGTCGCCTTACTTATTCTTTTAGGTTATTAGCGGTATTACTCAGGTTTAAATCCTCTGCACTGCAATGCTCATCCGCATTTTAGCACCTACTGGGAGTGGCAAGACAGTACTATTTGAATTAGCCATGATTCGAACCCTAGAAAAAGGTCTACAATTTGGCAAACCGGCGAAGTGCATCTATATTGCACCTACCAAGGTTTGCGGTTTTATCTGCTTGTTGCAAGTGACCTCAGCTTTGCCATTGGCAGGCATTATGTATGGAAAAATTTCAAGATTGGAGTACGAAATTCGAACCACTTGGGTTCAAATGTGAGTATTGTTGCACTCCACAACACCGTTTATTGATTGCCCTACAGGCTCACAAATGACAGGCGATACTGTGGTCTTTGGGACCGGTGCGTGGGGAGATGCCACGAATTCGTCAATTATGTTCGTCATTTGATTTTGTTCCCGTTTTGACGAGCTAACCAAATATAATAGAGTGACCACAGTAAGAAATCTATATCTAGTGAATCTACAAATACATACCTTTACAGTGCGAGAAATGGGATAGTCTTACTCGGAATTGGTGAAGAGTTAATTCTTCAATCTTGTATCCATTGTCTAACAATCCTCAGGAATGATTACGATCACGTATTATCCCAGATTGAACTCTTTCTCGTTGATGAGGTTCGGCTCAATTCTGTCTCTGCCACCATTACCATGATTTTACCCACAGGTCCATATTCTCAACGAACCTCGTGGGAGCACTTTGGAGGCGGTAACGTCTAGAATGAAACTGAGGAGGCCGACTGTCCGTTTCATTCTGGTATCGGCTACTGTGCCAAATATCCGAGATGTTGCAGAGTGGATCGGCAATGGTGTTGGACAGCAGGAACCAGCTATGGTCTTTGAGGTCTGATACACCCCAATACACGATAATTCCAGGCTCATTAACTCTCAGTTCGGTGATGACTACCGCCCATGCAAGTTGACGCGGCACATTGTGGGCGTTCCAAGGAAGAATGGAGCGAACGACTTCCAATTTGCAAAATCCTTAGACTCTAAGCTATTCTCCACTCTGCAGCAATATTCCGTCGGCAAACCCATTCTTGTGTTTTGTGCAACGAGAAAAGGTATGAATGCCGTTTTGGTTCATTTCAACTCTATACTGATCTTTTATGAGGTGTATTTGGAACGGCTGAGCAGCTGATGAAAGAATATCGCGACAACGAAGCGAAGAAAACGAATCTGCCTTGGTCTCGGCCTGCTAGGTTAGTTCTCGCCGTCAAAAGGCTTACTCCTGTCTTATGTTTACAGACTCGATCATCATTTTTCTGATAAGCGACTGGATGGTAATTTCTAATCAACCCCAACCATCAACCACTTGATGATTATATAGAGTTTTCCTCCGTGGGCATTGGCGTGCACCATGCAGGGTTGACACTTGATGACCGCCAGGCAATAGAGCGGTTATACGTAGGCAAAGTTCTACGCATCCTCATCGCGACTTCCGTGCGTCCAATTTTTTTTTTTTTGGGGGGCGGGGGTTGCTTCAATATACTTATGCCAGTTGAGGTACAGACTCTAGCTGTTGGAGTGAACTTACGTGAGTTCTTCATGGTGGAGACATGGCGAACTAACCAGATATCTCTAGCTGCGCATATGGTTATCATCAAGGGTGTTCATACCTACCAAAACAATGCTTCCAAGGAATATTCTGACCTTGATGTGATGCAAATGTTGGGCCGCGCAGGACGCCCTCAATTTGGTTTTTTCTTCTTTTCTTTTTATGTTCACTTGACTCACCAAACGTTTAGACATAGATGGAGTTGCTGTCATCATGTGCGAAACACAACTCGAATCGAAATACAGGGCTCTGGTACAGGGAAGAACGATTCTTGAAAGTTCGCTTCATCTAAATCTGGCCGAGCACCTCAACGCTGAGATCGGACTTGGGACAATAACAAATATTTCCTTGGCAAAAGAATGGTTGCATAATTCATTCTTGTTCCAAAGGATTAAACGCAATCCTGGGCACTATGCGATCACGACCGCAGATGGTCATGCCACAACAGTCGGGGATGAACTTGTTCTGCGAAGTATAGAACAGTTGGAGAAAACGCAATTGGTGCAGATGGTTGATGACACAAAATTTTCTGGGGGCCTCCGTTCCACTCAATTCGGGGAAATCATGAGCAAAGTCAGTGTTGTATGCTTTATTATTCAGAGATTCATCCGCTCTACAGTATTATATTCGGCATGTCACGGTACTTCCGTCTCGGACAGGATTTTTTTTACGGCGTTTTTGATTTTTGATTTCAGATGGAACAGATCCTGAAGTTACCCGAGCATGCCTCTTTGAGAGAAGCTGTGAGTTTGTATCCTGAATCCTGAGCCTCGCGAAATATTCTCACACGCTGACAGTTGGAAACTATATGTGCTGCAGAGGAGTGAGTACCATTATTTTATTATGTAAGGGGCTCATCTCTTGGCAGGTTCCGCGATTGCAAGTTGAGAGCGTCCGAGAAAACTGTGAGACATCAATCTTGCCAATCGAACATGGATGTTCACACCGTCTCTAGTTATACAACAAGCTCCGCAGAGATATCGATATTCGATTTGAAGTCAAGAAAGTCGAAAAAACTTCAGATAAAATTTTCATTTTAGTCCAGGTTTGTTTCGTGTCATAGTCGACCAGAAGAATAGCCTAATAGTTCCTATAGGCCATTCTAGGAGGGATATCCCTTAATTCCACCGAGTACAAAGCGACGGAAAGCCAGCCATATCTGGAAGCGTTTGCCATATTTAAACACATTGCGAGAATAGCTAGAGGTGTGCATTCCCCGACCTCTGTTGATCGTTCTCTGTATGATTTCCAGCTGCTCTGGACGTTGCTGTTGTCAAAAAATATGGTGCACAGATTAAGAATGGCCTCGAGTTGTGCGTCAGTCGTAACTCTGTAAACCTGAACCTGATCCGTGTTTCAAGGTTTCGCTGCCTCACTGCCAGGGCATGGGAAGATCGTGCTATCGTCTTAAGACAGATTGAAAACCTGGGAGAGAAATCGTATGAGCCATCCGTTTGGCCCTGTCTTCGACTGATTTTTGCTTTTCCCAGAATCAAAGTGTGTCAATAACCGTCTCTCTGAGACGAACACAGAGGGAACATTTACAGGTGCTAGCGGAACACAGTATCACGTCTTTGGCCCTCTTACGAAAGCAGGATCCGCTCAGAATTGAGGCTGTAGGTGATGTTGAGAAAAACCTTCTAATATTAATGCGCTCTCTCAGCTACTCAATCGTCGTCCGCCTTTTGGCCTGGAAGTATTGGCGTCGGTATTAGACCTCCCTCAATACACTCTCGTTGTCCAGGAAATCGAAGTGAAGTCCGGCGGAGGAAATCCCGTGGAAGTTCGTCTCCGAATAGACTGCGCCCTCGTGGAAGATCATACTGCAGTGAAACCCAAAAGGTCACGTAATCGCAAATTTGACAGGACATCTGTCCTTACCCTAACATCGGACATGGATTTCATTGACTATCGCCGTATTCCGTGAGCCCCTTCTTTATTTATTTATTTTCAGAGGATTCGGTGCTGAGTCACCCATTTCAAAGAAACAAGGCCCTTTGTGGTGGTAAATCCTTTGAATTAGACTTCGAACTGAAGAAACCAAGTCAAAGTGTCACAATCATTATTACATCTGTGAGCGATTTCTGTTATAGGTGCCTGACCTTCTGAAGAGCGCGACCAGGAATATGTGGCCGGAGTTGCTTGTCAACAAACCTACAAACCCAAAATATCACCCACTGAATACCCTGTATTAGGTACTCGTCCAATGACATCCATGGTGAAGGTGGTATTTTCGTTTAGGACAATTATACTGACAACTCCAATAGGAGATGGATCTAATGGGCCTGGAAAGTGACCCTGACTTTTGGAAAATGACCCTGGAAAGCGACAGTCCTAAACGAACACCCCACGCTATTGTTGAAGGTGAGGCACAAATAACATTCCAATTGTCTAGTTGCCAAAATTGGATGTTTCTGCAGGTATGCAATCGGGGAAACTAGAAGTTCGGAGCAACCAAAATGTCGATCATGATCGTGATGGATGCAACTATGTCTGCAAAGACGAGACGACTTGTCATCTCAGGTGCGCCCAGACTACAAAGGATTTGAAACTGTTGTGTAACACTGATGTAGTTATCGTGATAAGTTTCCACCTCCCACCTCGAAAGGGCCTTCGCAGCCTTCCCATAATATCCCAGCTTCAAAGGCCAAACAACCTACCAAGTTGCAAAGGATCCAGACTACTACCAAAGAATCTGTCCTTGTGAAGGAGAAAAAGAGCCTCAAGCAGTTGGAGCTCACACACGAGCGAGCCAGCGCAGTCAACGACTTCAAACTTCCGGATGGGCAACAGAGACTGAAGATAGAGCCGCGTCCGGCAGAGACACGGAAATTCTGTCCTCCTGTCGATTATGATATCCATTTTACTGATATCAAGGATCCGAAGGAATCCACGTCTTCTGGAGACTTTCCAGATAATCTTAGCGACGAAGATCTTCCGGCATCCATTCTTCCAGTTGACGGGCGTTCTCGATCAAACAAACGAATGAGTGATAGCCAAAACGTTGAGCATTCAGGCAGGAGCCAGCCCCCACGAAAGTGCCCTAGACAGAGCCTCTGGACCTCCGCGAGCGGTTCTTCTCGCACGTTAAAAACGAACGAAGAGGACTCCCCGCCAAAGGATGTGTCATTCCTCTATCTACCTGACTCTTCTGACGATGAAGGCTCCATTGAAATTTCCTCTCCTGTCCCTTCAAGTATGACTACAAGAAGAGGCAAAAAGTTTTGTAAATCCTGGCTTAGGAAGCAGACACACCTGCTAGACATTTCTGAGGCAGTTGACAAACCTGACGACTTGACTGTACTGAACACGAAATCGAGGGAGGTGCCAACCCCTACTCCAGAACTGACCAATCATGTCATGGATGAAATTGCTGAACTGGAGGCATGGCTTGAAAGCGGTGCATTCGAGGTTGTTTAAAAGTATATGTGTATTGTTGACTGTCTATTAGCATGATGTATTCTGGGCTGAAATTCGATGTGGCCTTTTAGGATGATGATTTTTCAGTCCCATCACCATCAGGATTAATAAAAATTCGTAGCGTTCCTCTAAATCTCTTGTCCCAATCAACATCATGAGAGGGCTTCACTATTTCCCAACCAGCAATATCACTTCGCCATCGCTTCTCCTTCTTCAACCTTTCGGCTCGTAACTCGACTTCAGTGGGCGGTGGATTATGAATTTCTTCCTTCGTGGGCTCCCTGCCACGAGCCAGTTCTCGTGCAGTGGCCAATCGTCGTGGAAGAGTGTCATAATAACCTTGACGTGCCTTTGCAATGTCTTCTGGTATTGAAAGTGCGGAGTTGTTGTAGTAAGTCTCGACCTGTCTGTCAAAATCTAAATCACCATGTGCAGGAGGCTCAGATTCTGAATGGTCGTTGGTGGGCGTTGTGTTTGGAGTTTCGGGAGACTCTGGGACATGCAGATGTCCAGAAGCAGCCATGACAACCCTGTACGCCGCTTCAGCACCTGATTGAACTTTGAGTCGTTGGTTAAAGAAATCCCATATCATGAAAGGTATTTGTTTGAAGCCGATATAATCCAGGAAAGGGACGAGTAAAAGGGGGGGCTGTGGAGGTATTTCTGAAGGAGGTGAATGAAAGGAAGTGTGTTGACTTCGAATGACTGGTGGCGTCTGCGTGGATGAAGGATGCATTTGCAGTGGTGAGAATACTGGTGAGCTTTGCGCAGAGGGAAATGCAGAGGCCAACTTTTGAGGTTCGGAAGATGAAGACGAAGCGTCCCCCACGCTCGACAACCCAACTGGATCTTCATGCACTTGATCAAAATGTGCATCGTCCTCCAGTATACACGCAAGTTCCTCATCATGGTCCACCTTATCTAGTCCGTTCGTCCAACCAAGTTTCAGTCCAGCCATGAACTCTTTAAATGTTGGACGACCAACGAGGATGATTCCCCCTTCCAACTCTCGTTTCCGTCTTTCTGCGAGAGGCTTGTACGTTGGTAGAGCCTTGAACATCTCCGGTTCTTGATCTAGACCCAGGTCTTGACGTCTCCGGATGCGGACCTCTTCTGCTACGTGTCTCGCGATGTCACCATGACGCTTTCCAGGTACGAGGTCATAGTCAATCGCAGCTGCGACGAGGATAGGCTATAAATTTTATTTCGCATAAATAAATACGAATATGAATGGAAATTTGGAGCACAAACCTTGACATACTTTCTAAAGTATCTCAAGCTTTGGTCGTAGTCTTCATCACCTGGCCACCTTGCGCCGTACACTTTCACTCGTCGTGGGGTCTCAAAAGGGTCTTCAGAAACCTCCGAAAAGTGCTTGACCTTATCTATATACTCCTGCCGAATCTTTTTACACTGCCGACGGTCGTAGATGTAGCAACCCAGTGCTGTCGACGTGACGGAGAGGAATATAAGCCAGTTTCTTGAAGGAAGCTTTGGCCGTTTATCAAGCCATGACGGTGGAATACCGGTATATCGTAGAATTGTCTTGACTCCTGACTTCTTGATAGGCGTTGACACGACCTCAGACGACGAGGTCATTGTGGCGAAAAAAAGAGGTCGTGGTGTAAAAATAGCAGTGTTCCATTTATAGAAAACAGAATGTGTGCCGGGCGGATATTGAATATTCCCAGTGAAAACGAGATATCGGTGGATCTTGAAGAAACTAGCCATTTCCTGGAAGGTCTGTGTTTTTCTGCAATAGATCTATAACCTCAATTCCACGTTGACTAGGAAGAAGTCCCTTGAAATATTCCGCTTTTCTTTCGTACAAGTCCGTGGCATTCTGCTACATACATCACCATTCCATCGACAATGCAGGCAAGGTCACTGACGCCTTCGCTGCCACTCCAGGTGTCATTTACAACTCTTACAGGTTATATGCGCTGGGTCCATCTAATTTTAACCAGAGTTGAATATCACCTTTTCCAGCATCATTATATTTTCGTGCGTATCATGGCCAGTATCGAACTGTTCCTTGACGCTAATTTTTGCCTTTGGACAGATTCTGATCGAATGGATAATTGGGTTGCAAAGATAAGTTATGTGTCCTCTACACCAATTCTTGGCTGCTACCACGCGAACAGGCTGTTACTGAAGTCGTGGTCCTTTGGAGCATTATATTGGTATGTAACATATGCTCTCCACAGTTCTGTGTTGTTGATTTCTTGTCGTACGGAACCTCCTATGTACATTGGTCGTTTGTCCGAAAAGACGAGTTCAACATGACGATGACGGCTAAAAGGGAAATCCGCGGCAGCTGTTGCTCCTCGTCAGAATTTGAGAGCGTTTCAGCGATATGACTATTGTTCCTATCTATTGCTCACACTGCCCCCTTATGTGGACAGTGCTCTGTTCTCGCCGTCACCCAGATGAAGATCATGGAGTTGATTGGGGCTGCGACGTAAGTAGATCATCGACACGAGACGAGGCTAGATTGCCGATAGTGCCGATAGAAATGCCTAGACAGTGCTAGATGCACCTCATACTCAACCCATTTGATTTCGAGATATGACAGGATGGACTTAGACAGAGCTAGACAAAATGATGTTGAAATAGCCGAGATACGAAAGACATGAACACACCTAGATTTTCCAAGACCCACCAGGCAATCGGGTTCTGCTAGGTATATCCATGTTCATTTCCCTTCCGGCTCGGCCTAGATTCCCTAGATATACTTAAGTATGGTTCGTTTTCACTGGGATTGAATACCAGGCACAAGTTTCTAGTGCATACTATTTCACGGATAGACGAATATGAAGCCGATACACAGCAGTGCGTATTGATAAATGACATGTGGTCATCACTCCTTTCTCACCCTGTGCATTGCCAGACACGTTATTCAAGAACGGAAATGGAATTATCGTCAAAGCCAGAGGTCCAGGTCGACTCTATCTCTTCTCCGCCAGTCATAAACACGGTATTACCGACGTTGTTGGCTTCACGGAGACCTCGGTCAAGCATAATAATGAGACCACCCAATTCCTCATATCATTTTCACACTGCTACAATCGCTTCGTTTTTTATTGGGAAGGGAAGGGTGAGGCGGTCTTTGGATTATCCAATTCACTTATGCGCCTTCCTGTGGGAGGGAGCTGGCATAAGGGGACGGAAGCAAATCAAGAAACTGGAGTCATTTCAACCGTTGATATCGCTAAGGCAGCTAGCGTTGCTACCAAAAGAGATCACCATACTACAGTCTTTATTATACCGGACTTATCCTGAATGTTGAAACGAAACGATTGCAGAGGTCCTCCGATTCAGTATTGTAGTTCAACACTAGCATCACACGTAAATAAAAGATTAATGATCCTTTGTCATTGCGACAACTACTACATCAATTTAAGCACACTTATTCCTGGTCTGCCCTCTCCAAGGCCTGCCGTTTTCGCGCAGTTCCACCACTAAAGCGTGCGTGTTATACACCACAATACCAAAGAGAAACAAGAAAACGCACGTCGAAGTATCCAACCCTCGCTTCCGTCCCGTCTTTGCCTCGTCCAAGAATTGGTTCACACCGAAAACATCACCAGTATCCTTCTCAAACTGCACAGGTCCCTCTCGGACTTCTTGATCTTGTGCACCCTCGAACCCAACCTGTGCACGACCCAGATTAAAGCGATCCTGGTCAAGTGCCTTGGTAATTCCCTCCTCCGTACCACCACCAAAGGTCTCTTCGTTCCCTTCCTGAATATTCCCTCTTGCTTTGTAGATAGCAGCAACAGCAGTAGACCCATGGAACAAAGGTTTATCATACAAATTGTATGCCTCATCGTCCGCGAAATTCGAAGCGAGCGATTCTTGATTAAATAACCGCGAGTCGAGCATGGATTCCTTCGACAGTGTTGGCTTCGCAAGTCCCAATGCCACTTTTTCTGATATATCGCGATTTTGTTGTCGAGCAAGCATCTTCGCACGTTGTTCTTGACCCATGTTGCTCATCCTCAGATCCCTCTCGCGATCTCTCCGCTTCTCTTGGCGCATCTCCTCTCGAATCCTACGAGCGTCCTCATCTTCAGCACTATCATTTGACTCTTTGTCCGACTCATCACCGCTATCACCACTGCCATATGCAGCCAGAGATGATTTCATTGCAGCTGCAGTTTGAGCCGTAGGCCGGGGTGCAATCCCACCCCGTTCTTCGCGTGCGCGCTGTGCTAACAACCGGAGATTTTCTTCCTTTGCTGCCTTTTCATTTTGTGCTATCTTCTGTTGCATAAGAGAACGTTGTCGTACTTCTTCTCTAGCATGCCTATCAGCGATGTAAAGAGCTTCCGAGAATTTAGCAAAGTTGTCGTTAATATGAATCTTGAATGTGATAATAATAAGTACACATAGAGCAGAAAAAAATAAGAACCCACGTCCTGAAGCCCCCGTCCGTCTGCGGCAAGGCGTTTATCCAGGGGAATTGTGAAACCCTTGTTGTTCTTCCAATTCGATATACAAGGGGGAATCATCCATTCTTTCTGTTCCTGAGCAGTGGCCTTCCGAGGAGGACTACGCAAAACAGGAGGAGGAGGACTGGGTGGTCCTCTCGGAATCTTCTTATGCTTGAATCGAGGTGGCTCCAATGGATCCTCAACAACCTCCGTCATCTTGATAATACGCTGTTTCAAACCTCCCTCTCCATTCTGCTGTCCAGGGGTGTAACGAATAAAAGAAGATTTTCCTTGACTGTCTGGGACGTTTTTGGGTTGGGCAGCCTTAATTTTACTATTGGTAAGCTTTTCGAGAGCGGCTCGTGTCCGCTCTGCCGTTTCCTGAACCTCCTCTTCCGAAGGACGCTCCATTGCGCGATCATTTTCATCGAGATCTTTCCGGTGTGCCAGAGGAACGAGGTCCTTGAACTGTGACTGGACAATCTTGCCTGCTCTTTGTCCTTGCTGGGCGATCGCATCGTACCTAACGTTGCCTTCGCTATCAACCTGGAGAGCCAATGTGTTCCCGGACGATGCCTGAGAGGGTGTAAACGGATGTATTGAGATGTTGTGAGCCACGCACCTTAGTCCTCCCCATCCCTAGAGGATATTGAGCAACATGACACTCCGGATATGCACCACCACCGCCTAGTGTCATTTTTAGCAAGAGACTCAAAAGAGTAAAATCATACGAGACCCACCGAAATCTTCCTGTGAAGTCGGTTTCCAACCACGGCGCTGACCGTAAGGCGGCCTCACTGTCCGTGCAACAACTGTAGTTGATGACTCGGCTGCCACAAACTGGGTTTGAGCGTCATCTTCGTCATCTGATACGACAGGGGCATGTATTGGTTGTGGTAATAGACTGTCAGAAATATTAGTGCAAAGAGAGGTATCAATTTCAGAGACTCACGATGCTAGTGCAGCCATTATGGGATGGTAGAAAAGTGGAAAGAATGGTGGCTGTGCTGCTATGGGTGTGTATTTGTCCTTCACTGTGTTGAATAGAGTACTCGAACCTTTCACCACTTCTTTTATTGTCGAACATATAATAAATAAACAAAATCCTATTCAAAGGTTGCTGGAATATCAAAGAGGCTCGTCAAACAACGAAGGAACTTCAAACAGAACCGTTGAAAATTGATGGTTGCTTCCTCCACCAAGTCCATGCACCAATGCCTACCAAAAAGTTGAATAGACCCATAAACACTGACCCCAGTCCGATTAGTGTCAATAGCCACCAGACAACCCCAATGAGGCGGTCTAGTGTAAATCCAATGGATCGCTTCCAGCCCGCCCAAGGGTCAGGCGTGGGCTTGTACGTCAGGGGAAGGCCGACCAGAGGGGTCTCCGACGTTGCTGGGTTTGGACGCTGTGGGAGCTGGAGGAGGGCGACAATAGGTTTCTAGTGGAGAGAATCAGAACCGAAGAAATAAGAAAGGACAACCGACTTACGTGGTCTGATGTGGTATAGGATGGGATCGTGGTATACAGTAGATTTGTGATCTTGGATATCTCTGGATCGTCTAATGAGTCGGTATATGTTGTGTACAGAACACGATCCGTCCATGAAGGAGTCCGGTGAGTGCTGCAAAATAAGTAAATAAGGTATACATGTAGCCCAAATCTCTGAAGGAAAGCACCCACTTGTACATGTCAACCTCACCCAAATGATACTTGTAACTACACTTGAACTTCCAGAAATCCCCTTCTCGCAATCCAGCAAAGACAGTCCCTTTTCTCTTCTCAACGGTAAGCTGGTCAAACTCCTTCAGTTCCTTTCTAGTTGTCTCCGATTCAATAGCCTGCGCAAAATCGTTTGTTGTAGAAAGAGAATGCGAAGAAGGGATGTCAAGGCGAAAGTTAAGGTCGCCAAGAAGGAAGAGGTGACTTGTTTCGTAGAGAGTGCTGCTGATTTTAGAGCCAGAATAAACTGGAGAGAACAGTAGTGTGGAGACGATATGTGCATAGTCTGCGATTCGATCTTTGAGTTTGTGTTGGTGAGCCGTCAAATGACAATTCACAAATCTAGAAGGACAGGAAAGGTCAACAACTCGAGTTTAAGAATGAAATACTGAACATACGTGTATGTCTCTCCGGCTCCTCTATCTGGTTCTATCAAGCGAAACCGGACGCCGACTGCGCCCTTGTTGCCCATATACCCAGGACCACAACCCGTCCATGCCGTCTCCACCTCTGAGACGAAACGTGCTACCCCATCGTCACGACCATAAATGAGCAACGCTACGCCAACATGAACGACCTTCGCAATAAGAGTATAAGATTCATTATTGGGCGCATGCTTCTCGATCTGAGATAGAATATGTTTATGTCGGTCCTCGATGACACCACCAGAAAAACCGGCAACTATGAAATGAATCAGAAAGATGGGTGTACAAGACGCTGAAGAAGACTGACGTCCGTGGTGGAGCGGAAGAAGCTCCTGGAATCCAACGGCGACAATATCTGGTGCTTGGTGACTGGAAAGGAAGCTAGAAACGCGCAACGTTGGCGAAAGCCAGTCCACCAAGTCCTGTGGCAATCCTCGGTGTGCTTGTAAGTTCGTATTATAAGACGCAATCTGCACCAACAGGCGCTCAGGGATGGCGGTGGTCATCGTGTAAACTCAACTTTGTGTGACAACTTGACAGTTACATCTGATCTAATCTACTTCCGGCCCTCGAGCATTCCAGTATCCAGATGATAAAGCCAGCCGTGAACCTCCACCTCCTGCTTCTGCTTCCAAGCAGATTGGATAGGCTCTGAATTCACCACATTTTCAACCTGCTTTTTCACGTTCACTTTCACCGCCTCCAGGAGTCTATCCTTCTCGTTTTTCAGGTGAACTCCTTCAGTAAAAAGGAGTTTGGTAAGCGGCTCGAGCCAGATATTGAGCGATTCATCAGAACCGCCGTGTCCGTGATTGGCAGTTGAGGGAATAGTCACGACGGTTTCATCGATATTGATGTTGG
>Ga0307507_10003209_pt1 | contig 32302 bp, 2 predicted proteins | sample 7_EM_MG_FD_207223 | JGI IMG/M metagenome (GOLD analysis project Ga0307507, IMG submission 207223) | Populus trichocarpa ectomycorrhiza microbial communities from riparian zone in the Pacific Northwest, United States - 7_EM | ecosystem: Host-associated > Plants > Roots > Unclassified | place... | reverse complement strand
GTTTTCTCATTCCCTAGTAGTTGCAGGAACTTAGTATTTTACTAAGGAACTATAAACTCCTAGTTTAGGTGTTTATAAACTACTAGGACATAGCTACTAGTACATGTTAAGCTGCCTAGAAAGGATTTATGTATATAGAACTATAGCGTCATAGCCTGAGGCTGCATGCGCAGTATTGTATGTAGTATAATACAATGGATATAAAAATAAAAATAAAAAAAAGCCTTCTTAGCCTTTTACTTATTACGCTTACTCTCCTTATCTTTTTAAAGCTATAGAGCCTTCTCTACCTTTTCTTTTTATATTTAACAGTTTTAGGTATCCTAAACTTTAAATAGTAACTAAAAGATAGCTCCCCTATTATACTGCGTAGGAGCTTTAAATAGTACGGGCTTATTACACTATTAGCGCTTCTTTTTATTTATAAGGGCCTTCTAAAAATGCTTAACTTTATACTAGAGAAGATTGTTATATACTAAAATTAAGTAAATAGTCTAACTAAGCTACTGTACTAGCTTATTATATATATGTCACGGGACATCTCCGTGACACCTTATACACGTCCAGCTGTTTCCACCGACGTAGTAAGAAGAGACTGACTGCGAGACGATAATTTGATGGCAATCTACTGGCAATCTATGGCAATCTGATAGCAATCTGCCGCATTCTGCCATATTCTGCTAAGTCCACTAAATCCTGCCAAGTTCTGTTAGGACCGCTACTTAAATCCTATTCTGCTTTGTGTATATATTAACTAAGTAACCAAACTAATAATATATACCCTTTCTTTCTATTTCCTTACCTTCTCTCCTTATATAATGTCTTAACTTTATTACGCAGTTTATATATATAGCTTAATAATATCTACTTTGCTATATATTATTACCGCTTATGCTCACTCTATAATACTACGTTACGTTAACCTTATATACTACCCTCTAAAATATAGAACGACTCTAAAGCCCTTATAATAGCCGCTGGTATTATATCCACACTCTAAGAATAATTAGTAGAGATATATAAGTCCTTTATAGATACCCTTACATAAAACTAAGCCACTTTAATTTAATAATAAGCTAAATAAGAAGTATAACACCTATAAATAATTAAGGACCTCTAAGAAGAAGTCCGTACCCTTAAGATGCCTATCCCTTCCCCTGGTAGCGTCCTATGAAAATTGGACCGTGCGCGGAACACTAAAACACTAGAATTATAAGTACGTATTTTTGGTCACGGAGCTTGATTCGATTGCTTCTATTGGTAAGCTCTTATCGATAACCGTAGGACACATTTTACCAGGCGAAGGGATACTAGGGCCCTAAAACTAAACGCCTTCTTTAGAGATAAATACGTAGGACAAAAGTCCTAAACCTATAGTAACTATTTACCCTAAACTAACTACTGTACTATAATAATCTAAATAACTACTAAACCCTCTAATATTTACTGGTAAATAATAAGAACTCTAATTATTCCTAAGCTAGCTTAAAAATAAGCTAACTAGTAATACTAACCGCTACCTAACTAAAGCTAACTAACTCTATTACGCCCTAAGTTAACTAGAAGGAGATATAGCTAACCTTATTAAACCCCTTTAACTAAATTTAGTATAAAGTCTAGTTGTACTTCTTAAAGCTATATATGGTAACCTAAACCGCCAAGCTACTACTTAGAGGAAAATAAACTATATAACTTAAGGAATAAAAAGCTTCCCAGTATACTTCTTTAAATTTAACCATTACATAAAGGAAATAGGCTAGAATGACTCCGCACTGGTTAACAGCCTTATTAAATCCCTAAGCCCTAAACTAAAAACCTCCCTAATAGGTGTAGACCTACTAGGAGCCCTTAATGCCTACGTAAACGTTATTAATAAACGGTATAATAATATACTATGCCTAATACTAAAGTCCACTTCTTAGTATAATATGACAGCTCCGCAAATATTTACTAAGTTATTATCTTAGCCTAAGCACCCTAACGCTATAGATATTAATATAGGGACCCTAGGATACGCTCTACTAGGGTCCCCTAAATAAGAATAACGCATTAAGCTAGGCCTTTGCTTTAAATGCGGAAGTAAGGATTATATCTTAAGATACTACTCTGTCCCTATGCCCTAACATAACTTATAAACGGCTAATACTAATAACCGTTTACTATACTAATCCTTTAGTTACTGTCCCTAATTTTTACCTAGTTCCAGCCCTGTATTTAATAAGTACCACTTATAAGAATAAAGTTATAACTAATGTTCTATAGGAACCCCCTTTCGCTTACTACTAAAAGATATATCTTAGAGTTAAGTTGCTTTCTGGGACAGCTATATTACAGGATCTTATTAAATGCATTAAATATTGCAAATCCTAACTCTTAGGATTGTAGTATAACTGTTAACCACTGTCTTTGGTAAAAAGGTTAATAGGCTAATACTTAAGTCCTAATTAACACAGGAGCTAGCGGCATAGGATTTATTAATAAAATCTTTATATAAGATAATAAGTTTATCCTAATACCCCTTAACCGGCATATTAACGTATTTAGATTTAATAGTAAACGCACTATTTTGGGCTGTATTACCTATATAGCGGTCCTAAAACTCTAATACCTAAACTATAAAGAATTAATTAAGCTCTTTATAACTACCCAAGGTTATCTAGTAATCCTTAAATAATCCTAGATAAAGCTATATAAGGTAACTATTAATTAGGATAACCTTAAGCTTTTATTTACTGCCTTCCGTTATGAGTAGAAGTGCTTTATAACTTACTACCTAAGCTTTAAACCAAAATCAAAAAAATCTACTAGGATCTACCAGTTTAAAATTTCTATTAATATCCACCCTATACTTAAAAAGTCTACCCAATTCCACCAACCTAAGAATTTTACTAAATTCCACTAATATAAGACTTCTACTAATGTCTACTAAGAACCTAAAAATAATACACGACTATATAAACCAACTCTAACTGCTATACCCCAAACTAAGTAGAAGCTTAAGCTTAATATATAAAAGTACTAAAAGAACTGGTATTCTACTATAAAAAGGATACTTAAAGAACCCAAACCCAAACCTAACACTAATTCTATACCTAATACTAAACCTAAAACTATGTAAGAAACTAAGGATAGTCTAAACCCGCTTAATACCTTAGATATCTATATAATTGGAGCTACTCCGTTAGTATAACTTACTAGGAAACCTAAATATATAATCTTCGCCATTACAATGGCTGATATTAAAAAGGCCCTAGTACTAAAGAAGCACATTAACCCTGCTATAAAAGTACTAGTATGCCAATATAAATACCTAGAGGTATTCTTATAAAAAGAAGCTAATAAGTTAGTAAAGTACTAACCATATAACCACAAGATTATACTTAAATAAGAAAAACAGCTAGGATTTAGACCCCTATATAAAATGTCCAAAAATAAACTCTAAGTACTGTAGAAGTACTTAGACAAATACTTAAGTAAAGGATTTACTAGAGTAAGCTCTTTGCCTATAGCTGTACTTATAATCTTTATTAAGAACCTTAGCAGCGGTCTACACTTTTATATAGACTACTAAGCTCTTAACGCTATTACCATTAAGAATTAGTATCTATTTCTATTAATTTAAGAGACACTAAACTAATTAAGTAAGGCTTGCTACTATACAAAACTCGACCTTATTTATACATTTAACCGTCTCCGTATCGCAAAAGGAGATAAGTAGCTTATTACATTCCGTACTAGATACGGACTATTTAAATACTTAGTAACACCGTTTGGTCTTACAAATACCCTAAGTTCGTTTTAATACTTTATAAATAATACCCTATAACTTTACTTAGACGTTTTCTGTACTACTTATATTAACAACATCCTAGTATATAGTAATAACCTAACTAAATATAAGAAATACGTTAACCTTATCTTAAAAGCCCTACGTAAAGCTAGCTTATAATTAGATATAGATAAGTGCAAATTCTATAAAATAGAAGTCCTATACCTTAGACTTATTATTTCTATAGACGGCATATAAATGGACCTAAAGAAGATTAAAGTAATTATAAACTGGTAAGAACCTAAAAATGTTAAGGACGTAAGAGCCTTGATAGGATTTGCTAACTTTTACTAACGGTTTATTAACAACTTCTCCGCTTTAATTTCGCCCCTTATAGCTTTAACCTAAAAAAAATAAAGCCTTTATCTTTAATAAGGAATATAGAAAGGCCTTTACCTATCTAAAAGTTATATTTACTACCGTACCTATACTCTAATACTTTAACCTAAACTAAAAGAGTATTGTAGAAGCTAATTTATCTAACTATATTACTAAAGGCATTCTGTTTTAGTATAATAAGGAAGGAGTACTATACCCTATAGTATATTTCTTAAAATAACTAAGTCTAGCTAAATATAACTATAAGATCTATAATAAAGAATTATTGGCCATTATTAGATGCTTTAAGCAATGGTAACCTAAACTAGAAGGCGCCGGATTTCTAATTAAGGTCCTTAGCGACTATAAGAACCTATAGTACTTCATAACTATAAAATAGCTAAGTTATTATTAAGCCCACTAGTTAGAATATCTATCTTATTTTTAATTTTTAATTATATACTGCCTAGATATTTAAGGTTAAAAACCTAATACCCTAACCTAATGCTTATAAGACATACTAGTATAGGAAGAAATGCATACCTACTATAATTAAACCCTACTTCGCCCTAAATTATTTAATTTTCTAGCTAAAGACCTTATGGTATATATCCTTAAAATAACTAATTAATTAATTAAACAGATTATAATTAATAAATACCTAAATAACAAGCTTATCTAAAAGACACTTAAGCTAATTTAAGATGGCATTAGACGCTCTAAAAAGATCTCTTTAAGTAAATATAAAGCTTATAAAGACCGCTTATACTACTAGAACTACCTAGTTATACCTAACTATAATAAACTTAAGCCTAAGCTTCTTAAATATATATATAACCTACTAGTAGCCGGCCACCTAGGCTATAGAAAAACTTTAGAACTACTTTAATAGGAGTATTACTAGCTAAATATGCATAATATAATATAAAGGTATATCTTTAGCTGCTATACCTACTAATAAGCTAAAGCTTTATATAAGACATATAACGGCTTTCTAAAGCTACTACCTGTTCCAGACTAAAGATAGAAGGATATCTTAATTAACTTTGTTATTAATCTACCTATAAGTAAAGGCTGCGTAAATATTATAGTAGTTATAGATTAACTATTTAAGATAAGACATTTAATCGCCTGCCCTAATATATTAATACCTACCGTTACCTAACTATTCCTAAATTATATATAGAAACTCTACAGACTCCCTAAAACAATTATCTCTAATAAAGGCAGTTAATTTGTCTTAGCGTTTTAGAAAAAACTAACTACCTAACTCTATATTAAAGCACTATTATTTATAGCATATTATCTAGAAATAGATAGTTAAATAGAATATATAAATGCTATAATGGAATAGTATATTTGGATATATATATTATATTCATAGGACGACTAAATAGACTGGCTTATATTTGCTAAGTTTACTATAAACAACTCCGTCTTAGAAACTATAAAGGTCTCCCCATTCCTGGCTAACTATAGCTAGTATCCGCAAATAGGTTTTAAACCCTTTAGTAATGTCCCTTGCCTAGCTTATTAGGCCTTATAAGTTATAAAAGCAAATAAATTTATAAAGAAGATAGAAGAATTATAAGAGTTCCTTACTAATAAAATAATAGAGGCCCAATCTGTCTATAAAGCTGCAGCAAATAAAAACCAAACCCTAGCACCGGCCTACTAAATTAGTAACTTTATCTGGCTAGATATAAGAAATCTAAATATAAAACAACCTACTAAGAAACTTAATTATAAGAATACCAGCCCTTATAAGGTTAAAAAAGTTATCTCTCCTTATACCTACTGGCTAAAGCTCCCTAATATGGTTAAAATCCACCCTATATTCTATACGTCAGTCCTCTATCCTACCACCCCTATATTAGATGCCCTACCTAGACAGATCTAAGACCCTCCCCTACTAGTTAAAGTGGATAGTAAGGATAAATACCTTATTAAAAGAGTTAATAATATTAAGTATAATAAACGGAAACGCAAATATATATACTTTATAAAATAGAGAGGATTTACTCAGCCTTTATAGAAACCCGTTAACTCTATAGAACTTATATAAGCCGCAGAAGACTTTTACAAACCCCACCTAGAACTACTATAGCCCTATCTTGCAAAAGCTTAAGTTTAAAGGAGGGGGTACTATTATAGGACACCTCCGTAACACCTTATATATATCTACCTATTTCCACTAATATAGTAAGAAGAGACTAACTGCGAGATAATAATCTAATAGCAATCTGCTGGTAATTTACGGTAATTTAATAGCAATCTGCCGCATTCTGCTATATTTTACTAAGTCTACTAAATCCTGCCAAGTTCTGCTAGGACCGCTACTTAAATCCTATTCTACTCTATGTATATATTAACTAAGCAACTAAACTAATAATATATACCCTTTCTTCCCGTTTCCTTACCTTCTCTCCTTACGCAATATCTTAACTTTATTACGCAGTTTATGTACATAGCTTAATAATATCTACTTTGCTATATATTATCACCGCTTGTACTCGCTCCGTAACAATATATTAGCCACTACCTTATATAGAAGTCGCTTAATTTTACGCCAATATAATGCGCTAAGTACTAAAATAGAGCTCTTGCTTAATAAGGGCCTCTCCTTCTCCTTAATATTAAAATAGTTAAGCACCTACTAAGGATTAAAAGGCAATAGTCCTATTACCTTAAAAGCCTTAAAGATTGTCTTTTCTTTAAAGGAGCTCCCCTAAGCGTTATAGAATATATAGAAGAAGTCTGTCGAAGCTGGTATTTAATAAGATGCAGCGGAGATGTAAGGGAATTAAATACGTATATTAAGATGCATAGATAAGATTGTTGTTGTTAATACTGCTATTCTATAGGTGGATTTTAGTAGATTTTATACTTACTTAGCTTACGTACCTACCTATAACTAGTTAGTTATAGACAACAACTAATATACCCCTTTATATTTAACTAACTTAATACTCTAAATAGGCTTAATTAATTTTAATAACTTTAACCTTAGCTGCTCTATAAACTTCGTATAACTTATACCTAAAAGAGGTTTAGTTAGCCTTTGCCGTAAGTGTAAAAAACTAGTTTTATAACTAGGCGGAGAAGAAATATTAGTATACTATTTAAAATCTAACCTTAAGCTACGTTATATCCAATAAGCAAATTGCCGCTCTCTATAGCTGCGCCTAGTATATAACCAGCTATAAGGCGCTTAAGAGAAACCTACCTAATTATAATTATAATTAGCTTAGTAATAATTTATATAAGTTTATTACCTTTATTTAACTATAGGTAGAAAAGGCAAATTAGGCAAAAATCTAGCTATTAGCATTAGTAAGTAAATTAAAAGATAGCGTAGAGCGGATATTACCACAGTCTATAGTAGTAGAGAGGCGTATAATATTAGTAGCTTAAAGTTTATAAATATAAGTAGCCTAGCTACCTTAATTAATATCCGCCGAAAATCCATATATAGGGCTGCTAATACTATTACCTTTTTAGTTTATATCTAGCAGAAATGCGTAGCTGGCTAGCCTAAACTTTAGCTAGCAGAATACCTTTAGGCTAAGTATACTAAAATCCTATAATAAATATTAGTCCTAGCAACGTAATAATTAGATATAGTTTTTAATATAGAGCGGATATCTAGAATTTTAAAATTAAGCCCACTTTTAGGTTTAATATTAAGCCGGGTATTAATAGCCCCAGGGTAATAATTGGCGTTAGTTATTGTCTGGTATTAAGTATTAGCCCCTTAAATATTAGGGTCTATGCTATAATAAAAGATATTAACTCCCTATAGCTTCTGGATATCTAAGTCTATACTATAGTATTAGAAACCAGTCTTTAGGGTAGGCTAAGTATTATAGCTTATAAAGTAGCTTCGTATTTTAACCCTTAGAACAATTTAAATATTAGAGCTTATAGCGCATTATTAGATCTTAGCCCTTAGAGGAATCTAGATACTAAAGCTTATAGCGTAGTATTAAATCCAAATCCTTAGGGCAGTCTGAGTATTAGAGCTTATAGTGTAATACTAAGTCTTAACTTTTAGATGAGCCTAAGGTTTAATATTTATAACATAGTACCAGATCTCCAATTGCAAAAAATTCTAAAGTTTAAGATCTGCACCGTAGCACCAGTTCTTAGGTAGTAGAAAATCCGGAAATTTAGAATTTGTAATGTAATACTAGATCTCCGCTCCTAGAAAACTTAAAAGCTTAGAATTTATATTATAATACTAGATCTCCACTTCTAGGAAACTCCAAAGCTTAGGATTTATAGGTTAATACTTAATCTCCATATACTAATTTAAGTGCGACTTAGAACTTATAGGCTGATGCTTAATCTTTATATACGCATTTAAATAACCCATTAGATTCTTATTTTAAAAAATACTAAGGTTTATATTTAAAGTTTCTTATAATCTATAGAATCTATATGTAATGGGACTAGCCCAGTTACAGTAGGAATGTCTCGGTGAAACACTCGACAGATAAATTCCGACGCTTTGATCAAATTCTGCCAAATTCTGCCAAGTCGATTAAATTCCACTAGATTCCGCCGACTCGATTAAATTCCACTAAATTCCACTGATGTAATGGAATTTAGTCGAAACCTGTTAAAACCCGCGTGCGCTTATGCCCATACGTCTACTGCCAAGACCCTCGAATATTTAGTCACAAGCTTCCTGTTGGTATCACCCGGGGGGTACTGCAATTGCATAAGTAGTTCTGGTTCTTGGTTTATTTGTGTCTAGTCTATTCGCCAAAAGAGAAAGAAAGGGGTAATAAAGGTCGGGCTATCTGTCGGGCCGTAGGTAGTCAGGTGACCTACACTACGCCATGCGGCCCCTGCCGCATACGCTTTGCGCGTAATGCAATTTACAACCCCTACTTATACAGACACTTCCTATGTTCCTTTCTTCTCTTTATGCAACGTTATGTACTCTGCAAGAACTATATACCCTTAGATTAGATAGAATTTATATTATTCCTTCAAATCTTCCCCGAAGTCTCTTCGCGCCCTTACACTATATTAGATTAGCTATTAGGTTTAAGTATCTTATAACCCTTTTAACTAAATATTATCTATTCTTCTTAGGCTACTATATCCTAATCCTTTTAGCTAATATTAGATTGGCCTTATAGTAAGAGAAAACAAAAGAATATACCTGCGCATTTTAGTAATAGGAAATCCTCTTACCAAGTACAGCTAATATCCGTTTATAACCCTTCTCTAGCACCTTAACTAGGCGGTAATTTTATATTAATATTACTTTGCAAGTTAACTAAATAGCGCCTATTTACTTTAATTAGTAGTAACTTAACTATAAAGGATTTGCGTGTTACAAATAAGTATATATAAGGTAGTTAATATTTATTAAGGTAAGTTACTATAACGACGATTATTTGTTAGTAAGCTAATGTAATAAAATCCATAGCGCGGATACTTACCTTTAATTAACCTCTATGCCTCTTTTTCTACTAGCCTTCTACTTTATAATAATGTATCGCAAACTTTATTATTGTTATTTTATCTATTATTAATTAGCATATTACTATCTATGATGCCTTCTTTTATACCTCTAAATTCGTCTAATAGCTATTTAGTTAAGGAACTTAATATGCATAATATTAATGATAAAATAATTAAGGACGCTTTTAAGGACGCTCTTTCTTTTACTAATTCTTTAAAATCTTTACCTAGAGAGTAAGCTTTCTAATACTAAATTATACCTATAGCTAATATAATTTTAGGAAATATATACTAAAGCACTCTTTATTAGATCTAGCAGAGCACTATAATAAGGTTATTGCAAAATCCGCTAGAATTCCGCTTACCTCTTTACTGCCTACTTTTTTTTACTACTTATCTTTTTGCTATTTACCTTTAAACCGCTTATTTATTTATCTTCTACTACTTCTAAAAAGTCTAATTTTATTATACTTCTACTTCTCTTAAAAGGCAGGCTAATAAAATTACTGCGTAAAATTTTTAGTATAAGATAGCCTTTAAATTGTATATATTAACTATATTCTTTTAGTATCTTATCTACTAATTTACCTCTTATAGTAACCTAATAGAAATAGTAGAGATTTTAGATAATAATAAAAGGAGTAATCTTCATAACGCCGACTCTCCTCAAAGCCCTTATAAGCTCTATAGTATATAAATAGCCTAATCTATAATGTTAGATATTAATACAAACAAGCGCCTTCCTATTTAAGTACTATTAGTAAATAAATAGTATACCCAAAAAGCTAGTGCTTAGGAGAATATAAGGGAAGCTCGCTAGCGGATATATACCCATATCTAAAATATTAAGAGTAGTTCTAGTATGCTGCGCGATTTGTTATACGCTTTATGCGTTAAGCAAAACTATAAATATCGTGTTTATAAGCAGAACTCTAGGCTATATTTTAGAGGTACGTGCTTAAGATATTGCTTAAGTAGTAGGCCGTACAAAAAGGTATATAATAATAATATATTATTATTCTATTAGCTAACATGCATACGGAATAGCTCGCTAAGACTGGAGCTAGTTATACCTTAGCGCAAAAAAGTGCGTAATTAGCTTCTATTAGTAGTCTGGCTAAAACGCCTACTAAAAAGATATAATATCCGCATAGCTTTATACCCGTACTACTCCCCCTTTAAAAACCTTCCCTTTTCCTAAGACTCTTACTTATAGTAATATCCGCGGCCATATAGGCACCCGTTCTACTACTACTTCTTTTACTCTTTTATTAATTCCTAGCACGCCTAGTACTGCTTCTAGTACTACTACCACTCCCGCTAACTCGGAAAATATTAGGGTATATTTAGTAATTACTATTTTTATATACGTTAATATAGTTTATAAATAGGTAACTAAAATAGTAAAAGATATTCGGGCTATAGATCGCTAGTTAAGTAAGCTTAAAGATTCTCTAAGTAAGATAAAGAATAAGCTTGCGTTTATAAGGCGTGGTATTATAGCACTTATACGCAACACTAGGTTGCTAGATATAGAATTTAAGTAGATATAGGTTAGCTATTGCTGCGGATTAACTATTATTATGGGTTTAGAGTAATAAAATACTAGCTCTTACCTCTTTACTACTATATATATAGGAATTAAGTCTCTACCTTATATTTAAATAATATACTTAATTAATATTATAATATCTACATAAGTAAAGATAAAGATATCCGCATAAGCTAAGATAAAGATATTTATATATCCGCACTATTAATAATTACTAAGGTAAGTCACTATAGCAGCAATTATTTATTAGTAAGCTAATTTAATAAAATCGGTAGCGTAGATATTTACCTTTAATTAACCTTTGCACCTATTCTTTTTCTACCACCTTCTACCTTATAGCACCGCATCGCGAAATTTATTATTGTTGTTTTGTATACTGTCCCTTAGCATACTACTATTTATAATGCCTTTATTTAGATCTATAAACGATATTAATACAAATAATAGTAACGTACCCGATAAGCGAGTCGATCAGATAAGCGAGTCGATCGCCTCAAAACCCCACCAAAAATTAGAAAACCCGCACCTTAATATCTTGACAACCACTTAATAATAATTTTTAATAATTTAGATTTGGACTTTTATATACGTTTTATAGCTTCTATTCGAGTTATATAGTAAATGGTTCAGTGGTTTTTAAGATATTAAAATTTAGGGGCTAAAACAAGGCCAAATTACTATATATTACTATATCTTAAAAACTACTAAACTATTTACTATATAACTTTAATAGAAGCTTTAAAGTATATATAAAAGTCTAAATCTAAATTATTCCAATTTATTATTAAGTGGTTGTTAAGATATTAAGGCATGAATTTTCTAATTTTTTGGCGAGTTTTTGAGGTGATCGACTCGCTTGTCAAGTACGTTAACTAGGCAGTTAAGGAACTCCATATACGCGACGTTAACGATAAAGAGTTTAATACTGTTAAGCATGCTATAGCTACTCTTACTAAGCCTTTAGACTTTATTCCTAAAGGGTAAGCTTTCTAATACTAAATTATGCCGATAGCTAATATAATTTTAGGGAATATATACTAAAGCGCTCTTTATAGGGTTTAGTAAATAATAATAATAAGGATAGAGCGAAATCCGCTAAAAACCCACTTACCTTTTTACTGCCTGTATCTTTACTATAGGCTACTTTACCGTCCGCCTCTTTGCTATCCGCTTTTTCGCTATCTACCTCTCTGCTACTACCACCTAATGCTTTTAAAAAGATATTTAATAAGGCTTGTTTATCCTCTTTTCTTAAAAAGTAGGCTAAGATAGCCATTAAATTATATATATTAGTTATACTGTTTTAATATCTTGTCTACTAATTTACCTCTTATAGTAACCTAAATATTGTTTATAAGGGTTCTTTAGATAGCGGTAAAGATAAAGATCTTAATAACGCTGACTCTTGTAATCTCCGCAGCCTTTATAATTTTTATAGTACTATAAATATAAATAAGCGCCTTCCTATCCAAGTGCTGTTAGTAAATAAATAGTATGCTTTAAAAGCTAGTGTTTGGGAGAATATAAAGGAAAGTTACTAGCAGATATTAACACATGTCTAAAATATTAAAGGTAGCTGTTGGTTACATAAGGGGATATTACATAGCTACGATTCGTAGATAGTATGATGGTTGTTCTTCTTTTTTTTTAGGAATGAGGAAAGGGGTGAGGAACCTAAGGTTCCTCACCACGCTAGGGCCACGTCAGCACGTAACGGCAACATGCCTGGCATGACGGCAGCTTGCCTCATTCCCGACACTGGCAACTCTTCTTTTTGTAGTTGCCATCTATATATATACAAACAGACAGGATGCGACAATACCAGACAGTGTACAACAATACTAAACAATATGCGACAATACCAAACAATATGCAACAATACTAAACAATATACGACAATACTAAACAATATGCGACAATACCAAACAATATGCAATAATATGCGACAATGCGGCAGTTGGCAGATAACGCAAAGACGGGTAGGCCGCTAAGGCGCTAGTAGTAAGCAAGCCAATAGCGATTTTCTATCCCAGGGATAGAAAATCCTGATTAGCTGGTTTAAGTTAGGGTCTATAGAATATCATGCTCCTACTCCCTTTTAACCCAACCTTTAACTTATATACGTAGAGTGTTTGTGTTAACAAACGTTTCTAGAGCCTTGTTTAGGTTTGCCTTCGTTATTACGTCTGCTAGGTTATCTTAACCGTTAATCTATTAAATCTTAAAGAGTTCTCGCCGTTCGTAGGATTAATAAAGTGCCATAATATCAATTATAAGGCGCTTCTTCTTTGTAGTACCAAGCTTAACCAAGCACTTATAGAGGGAGTATAAATCGGTGCATACGATTATAGGGATAATAGGAAGTTCGAGTTAATCTATAATTATCTTTAGGGTAGTTCTAATTGCAATTGCTATATTAACTCCGCTAACTATTTTATATATCTCTAACACCAAAACACTTCGGGTGACGCGCTTGCTCTTAGTTAAGCTCTAATAGATAAGGTTGCTATAGATTATAAAGTCATTCTCTCTAGTAAACTTGTTCGCGATAATGATCTTATATCCTAGCTAGGAGCTAAAATCTTTGTTATTTATAAACGATCCATTAACAAATACAAAGAGCTTAGCGGTGGGAAGATTAATAGGCACATAGTGTAGGCCCCGGTCGAGATGGTTTATTTGCTAGAAAAGGCGTTTATTTAGGGCAAGAACGTTGTCCTTAGTTGGTTCCTGGTGTTGGGCGGCAACAGAGAGATCGAATAAAGCCTTAGGTTGACAGATAGAAGCAACATAAGCTCCGCGAGCGCGTTGCTCCACGTATCCTTGCTTCGGAGAATTAGCGTTAATAACGTTGATCTTCTTGCCTTGACCCTTCTGGCGCAGAGCAATAGAATCCTCGTTTAGGGAGAGGATGCATCCGTTAAAGAGTAATAGTGTTGTTAAACTAAGCTTTTCCTTTAGCTTTGTTAATATACTGAAAGTAGATATCTAAACAAGATTGACGTGATTATATGGGCTTAGGAAATCCACCAAATCCTTCTATCCATATATTCTAACACTGGCAGTTCTTTCTTTATGCTTGTGGCGCTGTAGGAAGGCAGCAAGGTAGCAAGGTGTCGGTTTAGCTGGAGGTAAAAGCAGTAGATATTAGTTGGCTGCAGGCGGAGCAGCAAGTAGTTAATTAGCTACAGGCAGGGCATATTAGTTGCAACAGTTATCGGGTTTATAGCTGCCGTAGATACTAGCAGTTCTTTCTTTTATAGATTGCCTGCGTAACTATGCCGTTCCAACCGCTCCCCCCCTATATCACTCTCTCTTCACGGTACCCTCCACAAGAACTTCCTATCTAGATTACGCTGGTAGCTACCTCCGTAGCTACCTTAGGAACTATAGGAGTCTTAAAATTCCCCTCTACGCTAAATCTTCTGAAGCTTGTTAAATGTTTGTGGAAAAGTAGAGGCTTGTTACGGAGATTGCTACAGAGATTGCTGGTGGGACGGAGCTTAAGGCACGGGTTGAGATACGGCAGCTTAAGGCACTTGAGGTGTTTAATAGCCTGAGGTTATCTGTGGTGGTTGCTGCGGAGGTTCTTGTCGAGCTTGCTGCTGGTAGGTTAGGATATTATTTATAGATCTGGCTTGTTGTGCCAGTTGTCTAGTCGCGGTAGGGGTTAGAGGAAACGTCTCAGCGCTTAAGTTAAATAAGGTTGAGAATCTCTGGTAGGACGGAGCTTAAGGCATGGGTTGAGATACAGCAGCCTGAGGAACTTAAGGCTAAGGAACTTAAGGCGTTTAATAGCCTGAGGTTGTCTGTGGTGGTTCTTGTGGAGCTTGCTGTATTAGCGGTATAGGTGGTGTATAGACGTGTAGCTGCTGCAGTTGCTGCGGCTGCTGTGGGGTAGCGGGGGCAGCGATTAGAGTAGCTGGCAGTGCAGCAATTAGGACAACTTGTGGTGCAGCAGTTGAAATAAATTGCTGCGGATATTACTAGGCAGGAGGAGGACTAAGTAGGAGATTAGCGTTCTGGGGGTTTTAATACGAATTAAAGTTGCCTTCTAAAGAATATCGGTTGGTTCTTGGTTTCCGTAGTTAACGTATAATCTTAGCTTCCGTCCATACTGGTTCTTCTGTACTAACAATAACGGCCTGAATATTGCTAGCAATTGGGTTACCGTTCTTAATAATGTATACTCCGTTCCTATGAAGGAAGTCTTAAAAATCCTAAACAATATTAACGTTGCCAAGTGCCTAGGTATCAGCAGTCCATCCTATAAAATCTTCCCTAAAATACTCCCATAGCTGTGAATCGGCCCAGTGTCTATTTTGGTAGAATACAATATGATGTAGGAGAAAGCCATTAACTTATTTTGCGGTATAAGTTGTTATATTAAGGGTAAATTCGTCCCAATCTTTATTAATGAGTTTCGCGTATATAGCTACCCCTAGTGGTAAGGAGTCTCTCCAGTCGTTTAGAATAGCCGTAGCCATGCTTTCGGAAGAAGGGAAGTATTATTGGTATAAGGATTGTCGTTTGGTACGCGTTCGTGACGTGTATTTGCGGTTATAGGGCTCAGGACCAGTTCTGGCCTTAAATTGCGAAGACTTGTAAAGCGTGTTATTCTGTGTAATAGACGCAAGAATCTGTAATCTTGGAAAGGCTCAGGACCAGTTCTGGCCTTTAGATCCTTAGATTCGTGGAAGAGTTCTATTTAAGGTTTAGGACCAGTTCTGACCTTAAAAGACAGCTTCCTCTAGCACAAGTAGCACTGGTATAGTGGCTCGTCTCTTCTTAGTGATACCTAGCTGTTTTGTGGTATAACAGTGAAGTTAACCACTGATCAGTGTTGGTTACACAAGGGGATATCACGTAGCTACGATTCGTAGATAGTATAATGGTTGTTCTTCTTTTTTTTTAGGAATAAGGAAAGGGGTGAGGAACCTAAGGTTCCTCACCACGCTAGGGCCACGTTAGCACGTGACGGCAACATGCCTAGCGTGACGGCAGCTTGCCTCATTCCCGACAGTAGCTTTAGCAAGCTGCGTAACCCGCTATATACTCTATATAAGAAGTATAGCTATAAATATCGCGTTTATAAAAAGGACTCTAGGCCTTATTTTAGGGGTATATGCTTAAGATATTATATAGGTGGTAAGTTATGCGGAAAGGTACGTGCTAATAGTATACTATTATTCTGTTAGCTAATATATATATAGAAAAGTTTACTAAATCTAAAGCCGGTTATACCTTAGGGTAAAAAACGTGCAAAGTTAGTTTCTACTAATAATCTAGCTGAAACGCCTATTAAGAAGGTATAATATCCGCGTGTTAATAATACGGATATTGCTAATATCCGTATAGCTTTATTCTTATACTATCCCAGCCCACGCTATTACGCCTTCCCCTCTATTAAGACTTCTACTTATAATAGAACACGCGGCCGTAAAGGCACCTGCTTTACTATTATTCCTTTAACTTTTTTTACCAATTACTAGCACGTCGGGTACTACTATTGCTATCATTACCGCTACCGCTTCTATTGACACGGAATATATTAGGGTATATTTAGTAATTGCTGTTTCTATATATGTTAATATAGTTTGTAAATAGGTGGCTAATATAGTAAAAGATGTTTAAACTATAGATTACTGGTTAAATAAATTTAAAGATTCTCTAAGTAAGATAAAGGATAAGCTTGCATTTCTAAGGCGTGGTATTATTATATTTATACGCAATACTGGGTTACTAGATATTAAATATAAGTAGATATAAGTTAGCTATTAATACGGGTTAGCAGTTATTACGGGTTTATAATAATAAAATAGTAGTTCTTACCTCTCTCTACTATATATATAGGAATTAAGTCTCTGCCTTATATTTAACAGATATATTTAATTAATATTATAATATCCATATAAGCTAAGATATAAAGATATCTATATAAGATAAGACGAAAATATTTATATCCGCACTATAAAATAGCTTACTACTATATTATATACTATACACTAAGAAGATTATATACTAGCGAGAGTTAATATTAATAAAAAGAACTTACTTAATATATTAAGATAGAAACTGTAACGGAGCCTTGTTGTAAGGGATATTATTGCGGTTACCTTGGGCTGCCCTTAGGACAACCTCCGGACGCCCCTTAGATGGTCGCCGGTTACGTGCCAGAGGCACGTGCCCGTAGTATATAGTCTCCACGATCCCAGAGGCCTTACCTCCTTAAGGATTCGTCTCTCTTACCAATCTATCCTGTTCCACAATCGTGTCCTTATAGCCCCCTGCCTATAAAGTCCCCTTACACTTATAGTAAGACTACAGTGGACTCGTTAATAGGCTAGGTGTGTAGGTAAACAAGAAGTCAATAACGTAATAATAACTGGTAGAGTAGTTGCCTAATAGATTAACTCTAATTATATTCTGAGATTTACTATAAAGAGAGAACTATCTACGGTAGGGACTGAGGTCCTTTAAATACACAACTATACTTCTATAAAATCCTCTCTTGTATATAAGCTACGTATTATACATATTATACATAGACGTACACCGCGTACACTGTATATACCGCGTATAACATTATATAACTCGCTTACTATTCCTCGTTATATAGTTCTACTAGTTCCATCCTAGACTATGCCTGTATTAACTAACTAGCTTCTTCTAACTCTTCTCCAAGTAGTTATAATATTATACTTAAAGCGTCTATAACACTATCTCCCTCCTCTTTATCTTCGTCCTTAAAGATTCCTAACATCTCTAAGTTATCTATTAGAGGTGTAATGTCCGTCTAATTAACTTAGTTAATATCCTTACTTATTATGCCTAAAGTTCTTTCTTTCTTATAAGCGTAGCGCTGTGCCCATACTGTTACTACCATACTGTTACTTAGTGAGACTATGCTATCTCCGTATTCTCGTTGCGCGAAAGAGGGGTTGGTTTGTGTTACGTTAGCAAGTCCTTTATCTTGGCAACCCTCCTCTTATTTAGAGTGCATTAAATTAAATATCTAATTATCCTGCGACGTTCGTTCCGTTTCTAACGCTAAGTGTACGTGTCCTATAACTCTTAGTAGTCTTCTGGTTCCTTTATTAATTTCCCTTAGGGTCTTATATTTAATCTGCTGCTATAAAGCTTAAGTCCAAGTTAGCCGCTGCTCGCGCCGAACTTTACCGGTCTTTAGAGGAGACTGCTCTAGCCCTTAAGGCTTAGCATTGTTCCTTTAAGACTTAATAAGCTACCTTTGCCCGGTTAACCTGTCTTAAGAAGGTTCATAAGAAGGTCCGCTCTAAGGAGTAGAAACTGGTTTAGTAGGGTTTAGACGAGCTAGGTAATAAGAGAGTAATATCTCCTAAGAAGGAAATAACTCTAAGTAATGTAGTAGTTGCTCCTCCTAGGTCCCCCTTAAGTAACTTATTCTTTGGCGATCCTTCCTTGTTAATGCTGCCTAACCTATCCTCTTTTAATACTTCTATACCTTTCCCATAGCGTTCTCTAGGTTGCTTAGTAGTTCCTAGGTAGCCTTACTATAGCCTATTTACTTTACTTTATACTATATTTTACCATCTACGTCCTTATAACTAATGACCTTTAAAACCTGCTATTTATTATCCTCTTATCCTCTATACGTGTCTGCCTTATAGACTAGTAGCTTAATATTCCTATATACTGGCTCTAGCATTGCGATATGCTATATAGGGTAGATTTTTATTTTTGCTGGTAAGTTAAGTCTATATATAACTTCTAAGATTTTTATCTTAACTGTAAATAGTCCTAGTCTAATATAGTCTAACTTCTTACTTAGTTGTTAACTCTTGAAATTTTTGTATAGTAGCTATACTTTATCTCCCTCCTTAAGATCTGGTCCCTTAGATCTCCTAGCGTTATAGTATCTTTTTATTCTTTCTTGCACTAGTTTAGCTATTTCCTTAAGGTAATTATAAAGACTTATTAACGTCTCCATTCTTTCTTTAGCTATACTACTCGTTTTCTTTACCTATTATAGTGTTAACGACGTTCTTGGCTTATACCCGTAATTTGCCTTAAATAGTAATGTTCCTATTCCTTTTTGTGATATTACATTATATATAAACTATATAACTAGTAATAACAATACCTAATTATTTTGTGCATAATTAATATAATGCCTTAGATACTGTTCTAGTGTCTAGTTTAGTCTTTCTATTTAACCATCTGTTTGCGGGTAATACGCAGTTAATATTACTACTTAAACCCCTTATTCTGCTAAGAATACTTCCTAGAATACTACTACGAATCTTAGATCTCTATCTAATATAATCTTTATTAGTACTTTGTGTCTTATAAATACTTCCTTAACATAGATTCTAGCCACGTCTTCTACGGATATTTCTTCTATATACGCTATAAAGTAAGCCTACTTGGTTAACTTGTCTACTATTACTAAGATTACGTTATAATCTTATCCCGTAATAGGATCTCTTAACTTTAGTAGCTTTACAATAAAGTCCTATAATATAACCTCCTATAGTCTTTCTAGTATTTTAATAGGTTGTAGCCCTCTATATGGCTTATGCCTTATTAGTTTATTTCTTTAGTAATCTAAATATTCCTTAGTGACTTGTCTCGCTAGTCCCCAGATTTCTTAAATAATATACTCCTCTTAAAGTCTTAACACTAAGCCTATAGCTCTATTATATCCTTGTGTTATTCCTTTATAAAACTCTTTTATAAACTCTTCTGCGATTGTCTTTAGAATATAGGTTACTTCCCTATTCTTATACTACTCTAACTCTAGATCCTCTGCCTATGCTTCTTAGATCTTTTATATCTAATTACTTTTTAGTAATTTATAAACCTAACTTTCTTTAGTCGCTATAATCTTTGGATAATTATACCTGATTACTCTATCTTAATCCTTTTATAGTAAAGCCCCTAACGGCTTCTTATTGTTCTGTAGTTTAGCCTTTCTACTTAAAGTATCTGCTTATGCGTTATCTATACCCTTGGTATACTAAATTTTAAAATAATATTCTATAAGTATTTCCGCCCATCTAACCTATCTTTAATTTAGTTTCTTTATTATTAGGAACCCTATAAGGTTCTTATAGTCCATTTTAACTATAAATAGTTTCTCTATACCTTGTAAGAATGCTCTCTATTCTTTAAGTACTGTAACTATACCTAATAACTCCTTGTTATAGATGTTATAGTTTAACTCTAGTGGTGTTATCTTTTAACTATAGTACGCTACTAGGTGCTATGCGTCCTAATACTTCTATAGCAAATATGCTCCTAGTGTAAAGTCTAATATATTTGTCTTAACTACCGTTTTTAGTTACAGTTAGTAGATTTTAAGGGTTAGTTTCTAGGTAAACAACTCCTTAAGTTTCTTAAATAACTTCTTTTACTTGTCTCCCCATACCTATAGTTCCTCTTTCTTTATTAATCTTATAAATGGCTTAATACTTTTTAACCATTATACTATAAACCTCCTATAGTAGTTATAAAACCCTAGGAACGATCTTAACTATATAACGTTCTCCAGTTCTTACTAACTTACTATAGCTTTAACTTTCTTTAGGTCCATACTAATTTTTCCTAGTTTAATAATAAATTTAACGAAATTAGTCTTTCTAGTAAAGAACTCGCATTTCTTAATTGCTACTAGCATCTTTTCTTCTTATAGTCTCTCTAAGACCCATTTAACGTGCTTTCTATATTCTTCCTTACTTATTAAGTAGATAATAATATCGTTAAGATATACTATAATAAACTTATCTAGGTGTTCTTCTAATACGCTATTAATTTGCTTCTAAAACGTTGCTAGTGCGTTTATAAGCCTAAATTGTATAACTAATAGTTTATATAGCCCTTTCTTTAACCTAAAGGCTGCCTTCTATTTATCGCCTTCCTTGATTCAGATCTAATGGTACGCCTACCTTAGATCTATCTTAGTAAAGATCTTTATGTTACCTATCCTGTCTTAGATTTTGCTAATTAAGGGTAAAGGATACCTATCCTTTTTAGTAATGCTGTTTAACTGTCTATAGTTAATGCACATCCTAAGTTTTCCGTTTTTCTTTGGAATAAACAGTACTAGATATCCTGCTAATAACTGTAATGGTCTAATATATCCCTTTTATAAGTTCTCCTAGATAAACTCCTTAAGCGCTATTAACTTGGTTTTAGTAAGCTTATAGATTAGAAAGAACTTTAGACTAGTTCCCAGTTCTAATTCTATTTTATAGTCCTATGCTATATACTCTAACAGCTTTTTACTTTCTGGTGACTATAGTCTTTTGCTATACTTATGGTATCTCTTTAGTATATAACTTAAGCCTCGCTTAGTCTCTTTATATATCGCTCTAACTTAGTACTATACCAACTTAGTTTGCTATTACATCTTATATTGTTAAGTATCCCTAATATTAACCTAACCTATAACCTAATTAATCTTTAAATTGTATGCCTATAACTAAGGCATTCCTAGTATCGCCTTATCCTTCCCTAACAGTAGGATATTAAAAGATATCTTAACCTGTCTCCCTTTAATAGTTAGCTAAATAGGTCCTATTTTAAGATTAATAATGCCTCGTCTATAGGCTATCTAATCTCCTAAGATTATTATTAATGGATATAGGTGTTCCTTTTATTTATATAGTAACTCTATCCTTTCTACTATTGCTAGTAATATATAGTTCCTTATTACTCCACTATCTATTAATGCTTTAAACTATTAATCTTGCCACTTAACTTATAGGTTTAGGTGTTAACCTTAAATTCCTTTAAGGGTTTAAGGCTCTACTACTAGTTCCCTTAAGTTTTATAGGCCTCCCCTTTTCCTAAATATTAGCTACTAAATCCTATTTATACTTAGTCCTCCTTAGGCTAATACTTAGTTTACTTCTTTTTCTTTACATGCTATAGACAAGTATTCTCTAGATAGTTCTACTACTATTATCTATCTAGGCATTTTTCCGTAGGGAATCTTCCTAGTTAAAGTATTAGGTCCTATTAACTCTATACTTCTACTAAGTACTATTTATATATATACTTAGCGTCTCTATACTTTTTCTTATCTAGTGCCTAATATATCCTTATTAGGTACTTTTAAGCTTTGTCTTTTAGTACTCTATATATATTATATATGTTATCTATACAAGATATCTATAATAGTGTATAATGCGCTAAGTGACCTAGGTTAACTTTTAGTTTGTCTTTATCCCTAAGTTTAAACCTCTATCTAGCCAATCTAACTATTAGTCTCTTATTTACGAGTACTAAGACTTATTATTTACTTCTCTAGTCCCTAGATCCTTCTTCTAGGTTCCTTAACATTATAATTAACACTCCTTTAATATAACTTATATGTTTTTCCGTAATAGGTTAGTCTTAGACCACTTTTTTGTCCAGCTATATATAGAAATCTTCCTATTTATTATTATGTCGTTGTCTATACTACTTTCTGTATAACTAGTTTAGTGTATATAGTCTATCTATAAGAAAGTACCTTGTTATTACTACGTTGTAATATCCTTTAGTATATCTTTCTTTAAATCTAGTTGGAATCCCTAAATCCTCTTCTTACTCTAATTTATTTAACTACTTCGCTTTAGGCGTTTCTGCCTTAGGCCTATTAGTGATTCTTTATATAGGTGCTTTGTCCCTTATATATCCTAATATAGCTAATCTCTTATCTAGCTTTTATTTTTACTATGCGATAATTCTTATTCTAAACTTATCTATAGTTTCTTGTTTTTTACGTCTTATAGCTAGGTCCTTAAAGCTGTCTTGATTCTTAACTCTAGTATTAACTTTTTAATCTTTAGGCTAAATACTGTATTTAATTAGGATTAATATTCTTATTTGTTCTCTAAACTTATAGTTCTTAAACTTACGTCCTATATTTATTTGTTTATCTTTAAACTAAGTTACTGCCCTTTCCTATTAGTTTTTGTCCATAGTGGGTCCTTAGGTATATCTTATCTTATCTTAAGAATCTTAAGCGTCTCTTATCTCTTCTTAAGAATCTTAAGCCTATAGCCTTTTGCCTTTATTAAGTGGTAAGCTAGTACTAGCAGTTATCTACTTACTTAATCTTCTTTAGATATTACTCCTTCTATCTTATAAAGTAATAGATGCTGTATCTAATAGTGTTATAATACCCATTACTAATCCGCGTTCTATAGTGGTTTTAGTCTCTACTTCTATTACATTATTAAGGTTTAAGCGCTCCTAGTTAGCCTCTTTTTCTTCCTTATTACTATTAATTAATAAGTACTCTAACTCTATTGTTAATATTACTAATCTTTATCTATATATTACTATAATATCTTAATCCAGCTCGTAGAGTTAATTTTATTCTTTATCTAACTCTCTAGTTCCCTTAAGTTCTTTTAACTTTAGCTCTTATAGCCAATAGCTTACGCCATACTTAGCGTCCTTATAAATTTAGTATGTATTGTTATAACAAAACGTAAAGTGTCTAATTAAACACTCCTTAGTCCCGTGTAATATACTTATATTGCGCTATTATACTCTAACAACCTAGTGCCCTTTACCACGTGGCTACTTTAACTACCTCTATAGTCTCTAGCGAAATAACCTTTTCTTCTATAATTTATATAAGCTCCTTTTTTAAACCATTCTTCTTATTATAGAGTTTGCCTAAACATCTTCTACTACTAAGATCCCTAGTTTAGCCTTTACTCCTTAGTCCTATAATTACTTAATCCTTAACCTCTAGGTTTCTATAGTTTCTTATTTTATTATCTGGATTCTTTAGTACCACTTAGGTCTATTAGCTCTCCGCCATTCTATAGTTTTTAACTTTAGCTTTATTAATGCGTGCCCTACGCCTTATATAACTATAGAACTCTATCTTGCCCTTTCTTAGCTTATTCCCTTTAATAGATTCTATTATTAATTTTTATTAACTAATCTATTAACTTTTATAGAGTGTCCGTATCTTCTATTAGAATAAATACGTCCTAGACTTTAGCCTTAAGTCCTTATTTATACTATGCCATAAGCGCCTTATTATTTTACTTAACCTATATTGCAAGTGTCTAAAACTATATTATATACTTAATTGCTAAAGTTTGCTGTACTAAGTTTTAAAGCTTCCGTTCTGCTATAGTTGCTACCTCTAGGTTTCCAAATACCTATATTAGTTTCTCTATAAACCCATTCTAACTAGTAAACATATACCGTACTTCTTAATTAGTAGTTATTATTCCGTTAACTTGGATCTTAGTAAGGTAAGGTTTAAACCACTTAAGTGCTCTTCCTGTTAAGAACAGTCCTATATACGCTACTTAGTCTATAGGTGTTACCAACTTTACTCCCTCTTATATAACCTTAAAGTGCATTTATATTAGGAACCCTTTAAGTTTTAACTTATCTCTTAAGAATTGTTTAATAAATAGTAACTTAACCTTAGCTGCTCTGATTCCATTAATGCGTTCTTTAAGTATCCTATTATTATCTATTAATTAATTAACTATTTCTTATAACTAACCTATTATGACTAGCTGCAAATCTATATCCCCTATACTGGTGTCTCCTAACCCTAAGGTTGTAGCTACCGTAGACTAGGTTGTGACTAGTGCTTTAGGTGGCATATTATTTGACTTTATTAATACTGTAACTAGGTAGTAAATATATAATAGAGCCTTATAGTAAGACTACGATGGACTTATTAATAGGCTAGGTATGTAGGTAAATAAGAAGTTAATAATATAATAATAACTGGTGGAGTGGTTGCCTAATAGATTAACTCTAATTATATTCTAAGATTTACTATAAGGAGAGAACTATCTACGGTAGGGACTGAGGTCCTTTAAATACACAACCGTACTCCTATAAAATCCTCTCTTATACGTAAGGTATGTGTTATATGTGTTATACGTGGACGTATACCGCGTACACTGCGTACATCGCGTATAACATTATATGACTTGCTTACCATTCCTCGTCACATAGTTCCACCGGTTCCATCCTGGACCGTGCCTGTATTAACCAACTAGCTTCTTCCGACTCTTCTCCAAGTAGTTGTAACATTGTACTTAAAGCGTCCGTAACAGAAACGTACTATAAGTCTAAGTATTTAAAAGTCCTCTAGCATCTTATCTGTAGCCTTATTAAATCCGTCCTTATAAGGATTATATAGTAATCCGCTAATATAAGACATCTACGTATTAAAATCCGCAACGCTGCCCTGTAAGAGCCGCTCTAATCTAAGTTAAAGAATAATAGGTACCTTAAACCTAACGTCCTGTATACACTAACGCATAATTAAATCCTTAGCAATTATATCTATAAGGGACTAGATATTAACTATAGGAGATTTAATTATATAATTAGATATTATCCGCCTACTAAATATATCCTTAAACTTAGTATAAAGAGGTTTAGTATAGCTTATAATAAAAACACTCCACCTAAATAGAGAGTCTACTCTAAAGGTTAAGTTTCCGCGTAATTAGAGTAGCTCCTTTAGCTAAAGATTTAGTACCTTATTAAGTTAATTAGCTTTAAAAAAGCTCTTTAGCTCTCCGCGATTATTAATTAACCTATTAGTAAGTATGGCCCGCTAAAGTACTGGATTATATACCTCCGTTATAATTAACCTCTAAAAGTATATTACTTTAGATATATAGTTATTACTTTTTAATCTAATAAAGTAAAGGTAAAGGTAGGTAATTATACGCTTTAAAAGGCCGATATTTACATGCTTAATAGCGTATTTTAATACTATATATATTTTAACTACCTATAAATACTAGATATAATTAAAGAACTCTACATTAATAATTTAAGTAGGCTGGCTAGTAGTAGCAGAGCTGGGTACTATAAGTAATTAATTTATAATTTAAGAACCTCCGCGGTTAGAGGGCTGCAGAGGAACTAATTATTAGCCTTACGGCCAACTTCAGAGCTAAAACCCGCTGTGTAGATATCCTTAATATACTATAGAAACTGCTTAGGCGTTAAGGATTTAATATATATTTTAACCGCGCCTTTTTTATAGATATTAAGCCTATTATAAATATATATTAAAAAGAGCGCAATAATATAGGTATTAGAACTATGCAGTACTAGCTCCTTAAAATGGTAAAAGGGAGGGCGCTCTATAGGAATATTTTATTGCCTAAGGTAATTTATATAAGTGTAGAGAGTAGAGTACTACTATGTATATTTCTTACTATTATAGAAAGTCCTTATAATTGTATATAGGAAGTTTAACCAAAGGTGCTAAAGACTAGAATAGGTAGTACCTAATAGTAGTTATTATATAAATGTGCAGTCTTTACCTACTTCTACTTATAGGTATAAATAAGCTTTATAGTTTTCTAATTACTATATACTAGATATAATTGGTCCTAGAAATTATTATTGCGATTAAGTTATAGTTACTTTAGGAAGATTATCTTAAGTACGCGGTAGTTGCTATTTATAGTAGCCTCGCTATCTATAATAGGGCCTAGGTATATATAGGTTATCTTTATAAATAGCAGAATATTAATCTCTAGCATACGCGGATATTTAAGCTTAGTATTAGATTTAAAAATACTATTTATAATGGCTGTATATGTGCTTTATAGAGCATCTATAATTATAAATATAGATATCCGATTTTAAACGCTATTATATGTATTACCTAGCGCCTTGGTAATATCTTTAATTTAAAGCTATATATAATTATACAGTATACTTTAAAGAAGGCCACTAAGGGGAATATAAGATTTGTAGATAATATTTTTAGTAGTATAGGAATAAAAAACACTAGTATCTCCAATTAACTAATGTTATATTCGCTTAATATAGTTAAAATTGTTGTATATAATATAGATATTATTAAAAGTGGACATTAATTGGAGTTAAGACTTTAATAACGTTAGCGCCAGTATATCTACCGCTAGTATTATAACCTTTCTTAGAGCGTTTAGCTAATCCCATCTTCTAGCAATTAAGTATCTTATATCTATTAATAAGCCCTAGTCTATAAAGCAGTAATAAAACCTAATGCTTTACACCTATGTCTTAAAGATAAAGACTAAGAAGCCAAGTAAAATAGTTAGTGAAGCTTTAAGCGTAGCCTAGTAAAAGGATAGATATAAGAAGAATAACCTTCCCTAAGTGCGGATTTCGCGATTTATTAGTTCTTAATTATGCTAATAGTCCTTCTATTAGTTGGTAGAGTAGAGGAGTATATTAGCTAATTGCCTTATAGCCCTTTAAGAGTTAAACGTCTTTAAACTCTAGATCTAACTTCTATAGGCTAAATATAATTGTCTTCTGCTAAAGATTATAAAGCCCTTTATAAAGGATATTTATAACTATATTAATTAGTTCTAAATAGATATCCGTAGTCTCTATAATTGTATTATAGATTTTTTTGTCCTTTCAAAGAGTAGTAATAAGCCCCTTTGCCTTCTTCTTTTTTACCTTCTTTATTTTTTACGCCTTATCCTTTTTTATGCATCGTCTTCTATTAGTACTAAGTTATAGCTACGCTAAAATAAAGGTTATTAAAAGACTATCACTAGTCCCGTAAATACTTTAAAATAACTTTAACCTTCTCTTCCTTTATTACCGGGCGCGATATCCACTTAGGGGATGCTCTAACTAGTGTTTAGATAGGCGTCCGCCAGTTAACTAATATTATATTTATAGTTAGGGTAGGCAATTTAATTATTAATATATTACCTGTTTGGCGGCGCTTTCTATTTAACATCACGGGGGCTAATAGGGTAGATATATTTATTAATTATAGAGCTGCTTTTGCAGATTAATTTAACGATATTTTTAAGATAATAGCTATTATGGGGGTATAGATCAATTTTGTTAAAAAAGGTGACTGCTTTTATATATAAACAACGTCGCATTGCTTAAGAAACGTTGGAAAAGTCCCTTAGACTATAGAATTAACCTTTTAACAAAAAAAGGTTAGCGATATCCGCTAATTGATTCTACGGTCTAAGCTTGCTAAGGTAAATAGCTGTGGGTGAATCTATGTAGAGGTAATTAGGGCGGACAAACTAGCTGCCAAACGATACTAAATAAGGAAGGAAATAAATAAACAAAGAAAGGAATCCTATAACGCCAGCTACGCGTACCGCGTAATATATGTAATGGGCAGTCCCGTGACATAATGGCGGTTAGTTAGTAGCGGTCTGTTAGTAGCAGCTAGTTAAAACGGCGGCGGCGGGGCAATTAAAACGGTAGAGTATAGCGGTTGGGAGAGCAATAGTAGAATAATTAAAATAGCATTAGGCCTAGAATAGGTTGGTTAGAATAGTTATCTAGCAGATCTTATAGCGGTATAGATTTGGCACAGTAAGATAGAACAGTAAAGACAGAATAGTTAGTTAAGATAGTAGGGACAAAATAGCTGGATAGAATAGTGGCAGTAGTAGCGGCGGTAGGGTAGTAGTAGAGACTCTAGCTTAATCTAATCGCTTAGTTTAGTTGTTTAATACTAAGACTTTATATCTAGCTCTGTATTGGTCTATACATCTAGCTATATATTAGTAGCTCTATATTGCATATTCTGTATTTATATCTGCGTGCATATCTATATACGTGCCTATATACCTGCTTTAACTGCTAGCCAAAGACTATCTAATTGGTTGGCGATGACGTGCTGCAACTAATTGTTCGGTTGTTTAATTAAGGTAGAAAGTTAGCCCAGTTAAGGCTCTAATTGTCCTAATTTAAATATAGAGATAGCGTTTAACTAAGTGAGATCTAATAAGGCTCTGGCTTAACTTATGGTATCTTTTAGTATATATATAACTAAGGCTTTATATCTATAGACAACTAATTAACACTTCTGTATAGACGTGCAATTAGTTAAGGCTCTGCATCTGCTATTTAATTAAGGCTTTATATATATAGGCGTCTAGTTAAGCTGCTGTACTACTGTCTAATTAAGGCTCTGCGCCTATATACTCTATATCCGTAGACTCTATATACAACTCCATGCAAGACTCCATATAAAGCTCTGTATCTATATTTATAAAAAAGATTATTTTAGTTAACTAATCTATAGGCGTTAAGATAGGCGGTAATTAATTAATAAACGAGGGAGTTAGTTAAGGGAAGAGGCTCTTGTAGGGGCTCTAAGATGTTAATTGGCCGTGTTTCTAACGTTCTGTTAGCCGTATATTGATTACCTAGTTAGGCCTAGTATCTATCTATCTACTATTGTAGAATTTTTAACTGCTAATTAAAGATGTCTAATAGCGATGATAACTGATTCGATTTGCCTGTAATAATATATAATTAACTAACATTTAAATAGGGTATTAGGTCGACCCTATTAAAAGCTTTAGTTAATTTAACTTAACTATAGAGGCGGCATTTAATTGATTAAGACTTAACTAAGGCTTAGTTTGACTTAAGACGTCTTCCGCTGTACGTATAATTAAGGCTTTGAATCCATTAACGTTTAATTAAGGCTCTGCATCTGTAGGCTCTGCATCTATAGATAGTTGATTAAGACTTTAGCTGTGCAGTCGTTTGGTTAAAGCCTTATATCTATATAGTTAATTAAGGCCCTTAGTGTTTACTAGACGTCTAATCTAGAGACTTGTCCTAAGGCCTCTTCCTTTATAAGCACTAACGGCAGCTTCCTATAGGCCATTTTCGCTAGCTTAGTGTTTTTCTAGGACGTCTTTTATAGCTACTTTCTTCCCTCTTTAGGCCGTCCTTGCTTTTAACTCTTTCGGTATATCCTTAGGCTTTTGCGGCTGCGCCTTTGCCCTTACTACTGGCAGTACGCTTATATATCCTTAATCTTTTTCTAGCTTAAGAACCTTTTTAGGGTTGTCTTTTACTCTTAGTCTCTTTGTTATTGCCTTGCTGGTTCTATACTTTTACCTAAGTTATCCCTAATATTTTCCAAAACTATTAGTAACGACTTCTTAGTTGTTATAACTACCTCTATTGCATATCCCTTGCTTTATATCCGCAATACGGTCCTTTTATTAAGATAATCTCTAAGGAGAAGCGCTGGCTCCTATATGTCTAATTCTTGTTCCCCTTATAATCCTTAACAAGGTCCTTTACTAGCTTAGCCAAATATGGCTTAGCTCTGTCTTTAGTCGTATAAGGATAGTTTAGGCATTTCCATGGTACTTATTTTCTAATATCCTGCTACTACCCTTATATAGATCCCTTCCTTGCCGCGGTGCCTATTTTTATTATATAGCTGGCGCAGTATAGAATTTAGATAGTAGTTGCGGAACTATAATTAGCTGTCGTTTAATTAAGGAATAAGGTCGGCTCGTATTATAGGACAGGGGCAATAGCTATAGAGCGTATATATTTAAGGAGTCTACAAGACGTTACGCAATTAATTATAAGGGTTGAGGGCGTAAGGAGATAATATACCTACGCGTAGCTAATGTAAGCTATACGCGAGATATATGCAAGAGCACAGGGCTCTCCTATGGAGGCCCCTACGGTAAGGTTCCGTAACACTACCCTTCCTTCTATAGAGGTGGAGCTCCGGCGACGCTATAATTACTATATATATAGGAGGGACACTTAAAGTATAGAGAAGAAAAAAGGGGGTATTGCTAAAGGCTTGGCACCTAAGGATCTAACTAATTAGACAACTTTAACCATCGGTTAAAGTTCCTAGATATCTTAACAATTTTTGGTTTTATAATCGTACTTTGCTATTATATAATGGCAATCTGCGGCAATGTAACGGCAATTTAATGGCAACTTACCCTTATATAGTAGTATACAACAGTTTAACTCTATAAGGGTTTCTATAGGGGATTAGGCATAAAATCTCTACTTAGGCCTGGTTTCTGTGGGTTTGTATAGGAAAAGTCACTAATTAGATCCTTTGCATTTTTAAAGTCTTCCTATAATTGCCATTCTGGCTAATCTATATCAAATCCTATATAGATAGCTCTATAGTAGAGCCACTATCCTTTACCTTTACTAAAGTATTTAGAGTTAATAATTTGTTTAATAGTCCACTCCTTATAGTTCTTATTTTCATTTTTATCTTAGATTAGTACTAGTAGGGGTTTAAGCTGTGTCTATTCTAGTAAGGGATTAGGCTAGTAAAGGTATAGTAGCTATAGATAGAATATGGGCTATATTTTATGGTAGTTAGAGCAGGTAGGAGCTCTAGCTTATATATAGCTCCCCTATTAATAACTTATTTAATTAGATAGGGGCCAAGGTTTTTATAATTAAGTAACTTTATAGGTCTCTATATAGAGATATTATATATATCTAGCTATACCTAGTTGCTAATACATATCTCTAGTGGTGGCGTTCTATAATAGTTAATAAAGAAAGCCTACTTTACTTAAGCCTAGGCCATTTCTCCCTTATAGTAGTTAAGTAGATTTTTTATATAGTCTGTATACTAGTTAGTAAGTAGTATCTTAAGGCGATTTCTATATAGTAGTTTTTTATTAATAGGTTCTGGTGGCTCTATACTAGATTAAGGGTAGTAACCCTTATTTGCAAAGAACGGGGTAAGTTCTATAGTGGTTAAGACGTAATTATTTACTGCGAATTTACCTAGTAGAAGGTAATCTACCTACGTTAGGAAAAAATTTACTAGCATTTAATTTTACTTTTCTGCCATTTTAGCATTTCCTAGTATTTTCTAGCATTTTCTAGCATTTTCTAACATTTTCTAGCATTTATAATTAAGTGTTAGTATTTAGCTGCTAAATACGGCATTTATAATTAAGTTTTAGCATTTAGCTACTAAGTGCTAACTATAAGATTACTAAGCATACATAAAAGTATAATTTTAATAATTTTTAATAATTTTATATTTTATATATATTTTATTAATATTACTACACGAAGCTCTATACAAAGCTTTGCATAAAGCTCTACATAAAGCTCTGTATAAAGCTTTACACGAAGCTCTGCACAAAGCTTTGCACGAAGCTCTGCACGAAGCTCTACACGAAGCTCTACACGAAGCTCTACACGAAGCTCTGCACGAAGCTCTGCACGAAGCTCTGCACGAAGCTCTGCACGAAGCTCTGCACGAAGCTTTGCATAAGGCTCTACACGAGGCTCTACACGAGGCTCTACACAAAGCTCTACATACAGAGGCTCTGCACGAGGCTCTGCACGAAGCTCTA